>TARA_R110002012_G_scaffold137042_3_pt1 | contig 73323 bp, 67 predicted proteins | sample TARA_R110002012 | Tara Oceans TARA_R110002012 (sample SAMEA4396515) | marine metagenome | biome: Westerlies Biome; feature: [DCM] deep chlorophyll maximum layer (ENVO:01000326); material: water (ENVO:00002006), including particulate matter (ENVO:01000060) such as... | depth 40 m
GGCTTCGGGCCGGTTTATAGGTGGTTCTTGGCGCCTATCATGCCGCAAGCCGAGAGGGGGGGGCGGCTGGTTGAGGTAGGCCTGATCGGGCGTTTTCCGGTCAAGCGATGAATGTGGGTGTCGTCCGTTATAAAAGCTCAGGTATCGGTCGATGAACATGCAACCTCTATCCTGTCGGATTAACGCCACGTCTCATTCAAACGCGACGGCTTCCTCCTCATAGTCGTCGTCCCGCGACGGTTGACCGTCGGTGTCGATCTGACGGCTGATGATCCGTTTGGCGAGCTCCGCGCTGACTAGTTTCGCCCGTTCGGCGAGGAAGGTGTCGTAGTCGTTCGTCCACACGCCGAAGTCATCCAGATCGCCGATCAGATGCGAGGCCATCGTCTTGTCCAGCGCCTTGTTCGATTTCCTGAACGCCTTCATGTAGGTCGCGGGCGGCTTCGCGCGGATTTCCCGCTTGTTCAGATAGTCATCGACGATAGTGATGTTGAGGATGTTGTTGATTCGCCATTCCTCAACATTCTTCTTGCCGAGATAGGTGCGTGGGAAAAAGTGGTGGTAATTTTTGCTGTTGGCCTGCTTTAGCCAATAGTTGCGAATGCTGACAATAGAATCATCATTGAACGATTTCGGCTCTTGGAAGGCGTAGAGGCACAGGATCGCTTTGATCGAACTACGTCCAGCGTTGAACCATCCGTTCTCCAAAAGGAAGTCGGGTGAGATATCGACCGCCCAATCATAGTCGGGTGACCTGCCTTTTAGGATACGATCGATGCGGCGAACGTCTTGCGCGAGTTTGCTTTCGACCGCCGACGAATAGCGTCCCCCCAGCGAGCAGCGCCAGAAAAAATCTTCGAGCAGCGGACGCTGTTCGGCTGATGGCTTGTCCGGGTGATGGAAGAAGAAATAGGCGAACGGCACAAGTAACGTATTGTACGGCAGCAGTTGCGATACCGGGATGCGGTAGCTGTTGCGGAAAAACTCGACAGCCCGTTCGAACGCATCGGTGGCACGAGGCCAGGTGTCGATGAAATCTGCCTTGCTGAGTTTGAGGATCGTCTGCTTCTTGCATTCCTTCGTCAGGATCAGCGACACCAGTTGCAGGAGCGTCGCGTCGGAGACGGTTTCGTAGTCGAGTGGCTCCAGCCTTGCGACCAATTCGTCGAACTTCTCCGCCAGATCGAACTCGCGCGGTTCGTCATAGGTTTTTGCGACCATGATCTCGAACACGCTGAGTGGTTTGCCACCGACATTGATGCGCGTGAAGATTTCCGTGGCGACGTCGATCGGCACGTCCTTCACGAGGATGATCGAGAAGTCATAGGACTCGATCCGGCGTCGGTATTCCGATAGCCGCTCATGATAATGCGGCGGGAAAGCCGCAAGCTGCTGGAAGCTGCCGTGGATCAGATCGCGTAACCTGATCCATGTGCCTTCAGCAAGATCGGCGACCTCTGTCACGACGATCTGATCGTCCTCGCCGGCGTCAAGGTAGATGAACATGTCGGCGAAGTCGTCGGTCTTGCCTGAGTTACGTTCCACCTTGATTCCGCGCAATGCAGCGTAGAGGCTGGTGAGGCGCTGTTGGCCATCGAGAACGAACGAGACGGTTTCGCCGTCCTTCGGCTCTGGCAGAGGTGTGTTGCCGAGATCACGAACACTACGCAGTCGATCTTTCGTCGACCAGAAAATGAACGTGCCAACCGGATACCCCTTGATAATGCTGTCGAGCAACGCCGCGGACTTCTGCATGGTCCAGACGAAATCACGCTGGAACTGAGGAATTTTGACCTGTCCACGCTCTATGTCGGTCAGGAGGTTGGTATAGTTCGAATGCGTAGGACTAGGTAGCATCATGCTGATTTGCCTTTCACAATCAGAATACAAAGACTTGAAGTAATTTTGTCGGATTATGGTTTATAAAATAGATTGAGGCGAACGCAATTTGGCGTTGCCCTTCGGGCCGCGCTCTTGGCTGCGCCGGAACCACGATGATCGTCGTGGTTCCATCACTAACGCGGATGGGGGCGATGGCGCGCAAAGCCCCACACAGCCGGTTCGTTGCTGCGTTTGAAGCAGATGCATTGATGGCCTGAAGGTCGCCATGAGTGGCGTTTACCATGGAACCCTAATCCGTGGATGTTTACCGGGTTTTTAAGGTCGAAAATGTATAACGCGGACAAAACTCTGGTCTAAACAGGTTAACCCGGACTTTTGTCCGTCTTGTTGTGCATTTGATTGATTTGCACTGTAAATTGACCTAATGTGGATAAAAATACGACCATAGCATCATAAGGCGGATTTTTATCCGATCAAAACATGTCTTCGTACCAGGTTCAGACTGCCCTCAAACGACTTGGCCATGACATTCGTGTCGCTCGAAAGAAGCGGCGGATGTCTGTCGCGGACTTCTGCGAGCGATTGGGCGTAACCGACAAGACGCTCGCCAAGCTCGAGACGGGCAATGGCGGTGTGCGGCTCGAGACCCTGGCCATGGCGCTCATGGTCCTGGGTGAGCTTCACCGGCTCGGCGAAATGCTCGATCCGGCGAAAGACGATACCGGCCTGGTCCTGGATCAGGCTCGCCTGCCAAAGCGGATCGTCAATCGCCGAAAGTCGTCGTCCGGCGGATCGGCCAACACGCTGGCCCGATCGGATGAGATCGATGATGAAGGAAGCGCTTTCTGATGGTCGTGGCACGTGTAGCCCTTGGGAATGGGCTGGTTCCGGTCGGTCGTCTGGTCTTTGAGACGGACGGGCGGCGCGCACATTCCACCTTCATCTATGACCAGGAATGGATCGACAATCCGCGCGGTTTTGACCTTTGCCCCCAGATGCCGCGAGCGAGCGCACCTTATCATGGCAGCTCCGGCGGGCGCGAAAGCCGGAAACGTGATGTTATTGCCGGGCCCTTTGCGGATACCGCCCCGGACAGTTGGGGCCGCAAGCTAATGCGCCGGGTTCTGGGTGAGGGGGCAACCGAGTTTGATTTTTTGATTACATGCGACGATACTGCGCGCCAAGGTGCGCTGCGTTTCCTGCAGGAAAATAGCGAGCCATTCCCGCAGGTCGGAAAGGCGGTCCCGCGCCTGGCTGATATTGAGGACCTGGTCAAGATCGCGCAAAGGTTCGAGCGAGACCCGGTCGGTGCGGAGCAAGATGCGCTGGATCTCGTTGGCGCCGCCGGTACGCCGGGCGGGGCGCGGCCGAAAGCCAATGTGAGGGATGGAGACCGGCTCTGGCTCGCCAAGTTTACGTCCATCAACGACACTTGGCCGGTGGAGCGTCTCGAGGTGGCAACGATGAAGCTCGCTGGAAATCTTGGTTTGCGCACACCAGACTGTCGGCTTGAGTTACCCGGCAGTCTGCACCCGATCGGTCTTTTTAGCCGTTTCGATCGCCGGGTTGGAGGCCGGGTCCCTTATATCTCTGCGCGCACCGCCTTAGGCAAGGTTGGTCATGCAAGCGCTTTTTATACGGACATAGCCGACATCATTCGTATTATCTCCGCCCGGCCCGGTGATGATCTGCTGCAAATCTGGCTTCGTATGGTTTTCGGGATCCTCGTCACCAACACAGATGACCACCTGAAGAACCACGGCTTCATCTATGCGGGGCAGAACCTCTGGCGTCTTTCACCGCTCTTTGACGTCAATCCGCAACCCAGGCGCCACGCCCGGATGGAAACCGGGATCAGCCCTCTCCATGGGCATGAGCCAGACATCGGCGCCGCGATCGAAGCGTCCGAGTTCTTCGATGTCAGTGTGCAGGAAGCCCGCATTCGAGTTCGGGATATGGCGCGATGTATCCGCGACAACTGGCGTGAAGAACTGCGCCGCCAGGGGCTCAGCGGCGCTGGTTTGAATGCCTGTGCTCCGGCCTTTGAACATGAGCGCATGGATGCGGCACTCAGGCTGTAGCTGATATGTAAGCGATGGGATGGAGGCGTCCATCCATCGCTTACCTTGATCAAGACGGATACTTATGCTTTTTCTTGTTCTTGTTCTTTACTGTTGGCACCCTGATAGTATAAAAAATATACGGGCACTGTTTAAATACCCATATATTTTTTATGCTATCAGGGCGATAGGGCGAGTAATGTTAAAATGGGGTGTCGAGAGGCGGTTGGAGTATATCGAATTCCGCCTGTTCTGGGAGGGGGGCGTCAATCGCTCTGACCTGGTCGATACGTTTGGCGTTTCTGTTCCGCAGGCGTCAAAGGATTTAACCCATTATCAGGAGCGTGCGCCGCAGAATGCGGTCTATGACAAAAGCGCCCGCCGGTATAAAGCTGGACCGGAATTCCGGCCGGTGTTTCTGGATCCTGATCCGGATGCTTATCTCATGCGATTGCGCTCGATGGCGGAGGGGTTCGCCGAGACGGGTTCGAATTGGCTCGCTGTCCCGCCAGATATGGATGTCTCACTTACTTTGCGCCGCAAGGTCGATACCGAAGTTCTGCGTTCGGTTCTAGCTGCATTACGTGAGGAAAAGTCGATAGACCTTCACTATCAGTCTATGAGCCATGATCGTCCAGATCCGGCTTGGCGGCGGATTACTCCACATGCCTTTGGCTTTGATGGACTGCGTTGGCACGTTCGGGGCTGGTGCCACGAGACGGCGCAGTTCAAGGATTTTCTGCTTTCGCGCATCCTCGGTTATGGTCAATTCGATGAACCGGGCGTTGGTTCGGCGCAGGATAGGTTGTGGCAGGAAACATTCAACATTATCATTATTCCACATCCTGATCTGTCGGCCAGTCAGCAGATGGTGGTCGCGAAAGACTATAATATGGTTGATGGGCGTGCTCTGCTGACAGTTCGCTATGCCATGCTGTTTTATGTCCTCAAGCGGTTAGGGCTTCTTGAGGGAGCCAGATCGCGTGATCCCCGGATCCAGCATATCGTTGCTGCTAACGAACACGAAGTTGCCGTCGCTCTTGAGCGTGCACAGCGTGAGTTTAATGAGGCCGACGTCGCAAGCGGGGCTGCACCTCTATGATGTCTGCTGTATCGAAATATCGAATGTCTTTTAGTGTGGGCGGACTCATGCTTAATGAGAGCCTGATGATTGCCCAGGTTTACCAACCCGGTGAGCCTTGGACCTGCGCTCGTGAGCGCTTGCTGGCCCAGAGGGCGTCTTCCTTACCCAAATTGGCCTCGCAAACCAGAGCACTGCGCGAAGTGTACGACCGAATAGGTAATTTATCCATTGCTGAGCGCCATTACTTGTTGGCAGACGCTGACCAGGCTGAGCAGAAGGCAATGATATGGCTGGCGGTTTGCCGGACCTATCGTTTTGTCCACGAATTTGCTGTCGAGGTGATTAACGAGCGCTACCAATCCTGGCGGCTTGACTTGGGGCATGAGGTTTTTGACCGTTTTTTCGCAGATAAAGCGGAATGTAACCAGAGCCTTACAGAACTATCACCCTCAACTTGCGCAAAATTGCGTCAGATTCTGTTTCGGATTTTGCGTGAATCCGGTTTGAGAAGTGAAGACGGTAGAATTCAACCGGTTTGGTTGTCTGGCGGCATGAAAAGGTTGATTAAGGAGAGTAATCCTGCGGATTTGCGGATCTTTCCTGGGAATGGGGGATGATTGTGAGCAAGAAAACTGATCGGCGCGCCCGTGCCGAGCACCTGTTTAAAGTAATTTCCAGCCAACGGTTTTTGCAAAAGCGAGGACTGGGCAACGAAGTTCCCTTTTTCATCTGCGCTTTTGAAGCCGAATACGGATTAAGCCTCGGAGAGGATCGTGAGGATCTGATCGCCAGGCTGAGGCACGCCGGTATAGGTGTGCTTGATCTTGACCTTTACGACCTTTCAGTCGGGATACTCGAAGATCGGGGTATCTTTGAACAGATTCTCGAGATTGAAGCCGAGACGGAGAAAGCGCAGCTTAAAGAACTCTTGCAAGGCGTTCTGGATCCACAGGAACATCTTATTCCAGAGATCGCCCGGCGTATCGAAGAAATCCCGCACGATGTGATATTCCTGTCAGGTGTCGGCGAAGTTTATCCCTTTTTGCGTTCGCACAACGTGCTAAACAATTTGCAAAGTACGGCGAAGGATCGGCCAACGGTGATGTTCTTTCCGGGGAAGTATACCCATGCGTTGGCGACGGGGGCCTCGCTGGAATTGTTCGGCTTGTTGCCCGATGATAAATACTATCGGGCGTTTAATATAATGAATTACGAGGTCTGACCGATGGCTGCTTTTCTGCGTGATATCTTTGCCAAACCGGTCGACCGTTCGATCGATGGGGTGATCAAGGCTGATGACAAGGACAGCCTTCTGACCGAGCTTGATGAATATGTCATCACGAACGAGATCGGTGCCCGTCTGGAGCAATTTCTAGATGCCTACAACAATTACGATACCGCGAATGGCGTCTGGATCTCGGGATTTTTCGGGTCAGGTAAATCTCACCTGCTAAAGATGCTCGCTCTTTTGCTGGAGAATGACGAGGTAGAAGGACAGCGTGCCGTCGAAATCTTTGAGCGCAAGCTTGCAGATAATCCGATGCTGGCAGGGTCCTTGCGCAAGGCGGTATCCATTCCGTCCCGGTCGGTATTGTTCAATATCGACCAGAAGGCGGATGTAATCTCGAAGACGGATGTTGATGCTCTTCTGGCTGTCTTCCAGAAGGTCTTTGACGAGATGTGTGGCTACTATGGCAAGCTCCCGCATATCGCCCAGTTCGAGCGTGATCTGGATAGCCGCAGTAAGCTCGATGCCTTTAAGGCAGCGTTCGCGCAGTCTTCTGGCAAGCCTTGGGAGCGTGGACGGGAGCAGGCGCTGATGGAAGGCAAGCACATTGCGGCTGCCTTTGCAGAGGTGACGGGCGATGAAGTAACGGATATTCTTGGCCAGTATCGCAAGGATACGAAGGTCTCGATTGATGATTTTGCCAAGATGGTGAAATCGTGGGTCGCTGCGCAGGGGCCAAAGTTCCGACTGAACTTCTTTGTCGATGAAGTGGGGCAGTATATCGCTGACAACGTCAAACTGATGACGAACCTGCAGACCATTGCTGAAAGCCTGAATACTAGATGCAAGGGACAGGCCTGGATTGTTGTCACCGCCCAGCAGGATATGGGTTCGGTTATCGGTGATTTGACGGTGCAGCAGGAAAATGACTTCTCGAAAATCCAGGCGCGCTTCGCCAACCGGATGCCGTTGAACTCTCAGGATGTAGCCGAAGTCATTCAACGCCGACTTCTGGCCAAGACTGACGCTGGTCAGATTACCCTTGGCAATCTTTATGATGCTGAGGAAAATAATCTGCGTACTCTGTTCGATTTCGGTGATAATTCATTCAAATTCAAAAACTTCTCCGGAAAGAGCCAGTTCGTCGCGAGCTATCCGTTCCCGAATTACCAGTATGATCTGTTTCAGCGTGCGATCATGGGCCTTTCGCAGCATAACGCCTTTGAGGGCAAACACAGCTCGGTTGGCGAACGTTCGATGCTGGGGGTGTTTCAAGAAGTGGCCAAACGCCTGGCCGATACGCAGGTCGGGGGTCTTGCGACTTTTGATCTGATGTTCGAGGGTATCCGAACAGCTCTGAAATCATCTGTGCAGCAGTCGATCCAACTGGCCGAGAAGAACCTTGGCGATGATTTTGCTGAGCAAGTGCTAAAGGTTCTGTTTCTTGTGAAATACGTCAAGGAATTCAAACCGACGGCCCGTAACATCTCGATCCTCCTGTTGTCCCGGTTCGAGGCTGATCAGACCCAGCAGCGCCGCGATATCGAAGAAGCTTTGTCGCTTCTCGAGCGCCAGACGCTAATCCAGCGCAATGGCGATGTCTATGAATTCCTGACAAATGAGGAAAAGGACGTCGAGGCCGAGATCAAGGCGATTGCCGTTGATCCTACAGAGATCGAACGGCAGTTCGATGAGCTGGCTTTCGGTGCGGTTCTTCGCCATGCAAAAATCAGGCATGCGGGCACGGGGATTGACTATGCCTTTACCCGTAAGCTCGACGGGCGCAGCCTGAACCGGGAGCACGAGCTTGCGGTGAATATCATTTCACCTTTCAGCGACGAGTCCGACGCGCCCGATGTGGTTCGTTCGAATAGCATGGCAAGCGACGAGATGGTTGTGTTGCTGGGCCGGAATGTGCGCTTCACGCGTGATCTTGTTCTGTTCCTTCAGACTGTCAAATTTGCCCGCCAGGTGTCCAGCGGGGATTCTCAGCCCGGTCGTGACCGTATCATTGCGGAAAAGCGCGATCAGAATACGCGGCGTGAAAAGGAACTATTGCGCCGACTGCGCAACCTGATCGCAGACGCGCGACTATTTGTCCGTGGAACCGAGCTGGAAATCGGCGGCGAGGACTCTCAAGAGCGGCTGGTCAAAGGCTTCCAGACCCTGGTGGATAAGGTCTATACCAGTCTGCCCGTCCTGAGGGGCGCCACCTATACCGACGCCGACCTTGGCCGGGCAGGCCGCACGGATGGCGGACTTTTCGATGGCGAAGAAGGCAGCGGTTTGACCGAAGCCGAGCAGGATGTGCTGAACCATGCTCAGGCCCAGATGCGCCTTGGGACGCGCGTTTCGGCCAAGGCTCTGGTCGAAAAGTTTGGCGCAAAACCTTACGGTTGGCCTACCATTGCGGTTCTTTGTCTGATCGCGAGCCTTGTCGCACGCGGAAAGCTTGAGGCACGGGCCGACAGCGCTTTGTTGGAAGGGGATGCGCTGGTTCAGGGGCTGCGTAACAGCCATGCCCTTGGTAATATCCTGCTTTCGCCGCAGACCGAGTTCACCGCAGCTCAGATCCGCAAATCGCGCGAACTGTTCCAGGGACTTTTCGACCTGCCTGCCTCGGGAAAGGACGCGCGCAGTCTTGGGGCAGAATGGCAGGTGCAGTTGTGCAAGTTGACTGACGAACTGGATGTTCTTGGCCGACAGGCGACCGATTACCCGTTTGTTGCTGCCCTTGATCCGTTAAGAAACCTGCTTGAGAGCATGCGCGGTCAGTCGGCAACCTGGTTCGTTACTGGTCCAGTGGGGCAGGAGGACCAGCTTCTGGATGCCAAGGAGGATATTCTCGACAAGATCCGCAGTTTTATGTCCGGGCCACAAAAGGGCATTTACGATGAAGTGCGTGCTTTCCTGACCGCACAAGATCAGAACCTGACCTATATCGAGGATGCAACTGCTGACACCTTGCGCCAGGTTCTGGCCGATCCGCAGTGCTTCAAGGGGAGCGCAATTCAGGCACTGAAGGCAGATTTCTACGTCCTCAAAGAACGCATTGAGCAAACGGTTCTTGCTGAGCGCAAGGCTGTCATCGCGGCGATTGACGAGGTGACTGAAAAAATCCACCAGACTTCGGAATATCGGGCACTACCGCCCGAGCAACAAAGGCGGATCCGCGAAGAGCTTGAGATGCAGATGACTGGTCTTGCCTCACAAACCCTGATCCCGGCCTTGCGCAATCGGGCGACCGAGGTGGGTTCCAACCTTCTGGCTGATACATTGACCCGGATTGTGGCGTTGACGCCAACACTGGCACCTGTGCCTGCGCCTCAGCCAGAACATGCAGGTGGTGTGGCCGAAGGCCCATCTGCACCATATGTTACGCCATCACGGGTGAAGCCCCAATACATAAAGGCGCAGTCGATCACTGTTTCCTTCGCGAAAACCTATCTCGAAGATGAAGCCGACGTGACCAGTTACCTTGATACACTGAAGAAAACCCTGCTTGCCGAGATCGGCGCCGGTAAGAAAGTGATTGTCTGATGGATACGAATGCACTGAAGAAATTTGCCCAAGCTGCCCGGAACCTTTTGATTAATCAGGTCAGCGTACGACTGGACATGGTGCTGGCCGAAGGCGCGGTTGCGCGCCGTGAACATCCCGAGGCAATCGCCAGGCTGGAGGCCGCTGCCAACCGCAACCGGGCCCACGTGATCGAGCAGTCGGCTTACACATGGTTTAACCGCTTCACCGCGCTGCGTTTCATGGATGTGAGGGGCCTGACCAACCCGCGCGTTGTATCGCCTGCCGATGGCGCGACCCGGCCCGAGATTCTGGCCGAGGCGATGGCCGGTAATCTGCCGGATCGTGCGCGCCCCGAGATTGCCGAATATCTGAACGGCACCCGCCCCGCCCATGACGGGCAGGCAGAGGCCTATCGGCTGCTGCTGATCCATGCCTGCAACGAATGGCACGGCTCGATGCCCTATATGTTCGAGCGCGCCGACATGCTTGATCGGGCCGAGGATTATACCGAACTGCTGATGCCGGACGATCTTCTATCACCAGACAGCATCCTCGCCCGCCTGCGCGAGGTGATGAGCGAAGAGGCCTGTCAGGATGTCGAAATCATCGGCTGGCTCTATCAGTTCTACATTAGCGAAAAGAAGGATCAGGTTTTTGCCGGGTTGAAGAAGAATGTGAAGATCACGGCGGAAAACATCCCCGCCGCGACGCAACTGTTCACCCCGCACTGGATCGTCCGCTATCTGGTGGAAAACTCGCTGGGGCGGTTGTGGCTGCTCAACCGTCCGCAGTCCGGGCTGGCTGCTAAAATGGACTATTATATCGTGCCGGAAGAGCCCGAGACGGACTTTCTGCGGATCGAACGGCCAGAGGATATTCGCATCTGCGATCCGGCCTGTGGCTCGGGCCATATGCTGACTTACGCCTTTGATCTGCTCTACGCAATCTATGAGGACGAGGGATATGAGGCATCCACCATCCCGGCGCTGATCCTGACGCATAATTTGACGGGCATCGAGATTGACGACCGTGCCGGGGCGCTGGCGGCATTTGCCCTGTCGATGAAGGCAGCAGCAAAACTGGGGCGGCGGCGGTTCCTGCGGATGGAGGAGAAACCCAATATCGTCGTCCTGCAGGATGTGCGTTTCACGCCTGCCGAGATGCAGGATGTTGCCGCTGTAGTGGGGCATGATTTGTTCACCGACGAGCTGCGCGCGACGCTGATGCAGTTCGAGCAGGCCAAGAATTTTGGCTCGCTGATTGTGCCGAAGCTGTGCGATCCGGCCGAGGCGCTGCGTGTGGTGGAGGCGCGGGCTCCGGGTGCCGATCTGGTGTTGAAGCCGGTGCTGGAGCGCGCCGTCACGACGTTGCGTATGGTCGAGGCGCTGTCGCCGAAGTATCATGTGGTGGTGGCCAATCCGCCGTATTTGGGTAAGAGCGGCATGAACGCCAAAATGGGCGCATGGCTCAAGAAGCAGTATCCTGCATCATGGGTAGACCTCTACGCGGCATTTATTCAGCGTGCCATCTTACTGAACAGACCAAAGACGTATGCCGCGCTTGTGACCATGCAAGGCTGGATGTTCCTTTCGACGTTCGAAAAGCTCAGGACGAAGCTATTGTCTGATGCAAGCATGTCGTCGATGCTCCATTTGGGCTCCAGAGCGTTTGATAGCATCGGCGGTGAGATTGTTTCTACCAGCGCATTTGTAATTAAGGCTTTCCGGTCCAATGGTACTTCTTACTTCCTCGATCTCACCCAAGGTCGGTCCGAGAAGGAAAAGCAGGTAATAATTCAGGAGCAGAGAGGCACGCCTTATAAGGCAAATAGTGAAGTATTCGAGAAAATTCCTGGAAGTCCGATTGTTTATTGGCTCAGTGAATCTGCGCTGAGGGTATTCGACCGCTCGACGAGACTGGACGAAGTGTCAACGCCACGAGCCGGTATGTCGAGTGGCGACAACCCGCAGTTCGTTCGTGATTGGCAGGAGATCTCAATATCGAGCTTTTGCCGCCCCCCGATCACAAAGGATGCTGCGAAGAAGACGGCTTACACGTGGTTTTCATACCTGAAGGGTGGGGACTATCGGAAGTGGTATGGCAACCAGACAAGTGTTGTAAATTGGCGCGGTGACGGCGTTGATATTAAAGCCTTCAAGAAGGATCGGCTTGAAAAAGGCGAGATCAACGCAAACAATTCGAAGTGCTGGAATGAAGAGATGTATTTCCGTGAAAACATATCTTGGTCCAAGATTGCATCTAACAATTTTGCAGTTCGCCATGCTGGCATAGGACATATAGCGAGCGACGCCAGCAATGGAATATATGCTGATAGCAGAACACTTCTGACGCAAATTGGTTTTCTTAACTCTGTGGTTTGTAGGTTTTTCCTAAGAATATTCGCTCCGACTATCAATGTTCAATCTGGTGACTTAGGCCGACTGCCACTTTTGGATTTCGCCGTATCGAACGTGCCCGCTGAAGCAAGTCTAATCGCGAAATCCGACTGGGATGCCTACGAAACCTCATGGGATTTCACTACGCTCCCGCTGCTCTCACCTGACCACCGGGGGTCAGGAACGCTGGAGACCATCTATGCCCATCTGCACGCCCATTGGCAGGGCATGACCGACGAGATGCAGCGGCTGGAGGAGGAGAATAACCGACTCTTCATCGACGCCTATGGCCTGCAGGATGTACTGACCCCCGAGGTGCCGATCGAGGAAATCACCCTCACTTGCAACCCGGCCTATCGCTATGGCGGCAATGCCACGACCGAGGAACTTGAAGCGCGGCTCCTGCAGGACACCATGGCTGAATTCCTTCATTATGCTGTGGGCTGCATGTTAGGGCGCTACAGCCTCGATGCGCCTGGCCTGATCCTCGCCAATCAGGGCGAGGGGGTGGAGGACTATCTGGCCCGCGTGCCTGCGCCCAGCTTTGCCCCGGACCGCGATAATGTCATCCCGGTGCTGGATGGCGACTGGTTCGCCGATGACATCGTTACCCGCACCCGTGACTTCCTGCGCGTCACCTTTGGCGAGGCGACGTTCCGCGAAAACCTGGCCTTCGTTGAGGCGGCGCTCGGCAAGGATCTGCGCCGCTGGTTCACGAAGGATTTCTTCGACTATCATGTGCGCCGCTACAAAAAGCGCCCGATTTACTGGATGTTCTCCAGTCCCAAGGGCAGCTTCAATGCGCTGATCTATATGCATCGCTATCGGCCCGACACCGTCTCGGTGGTGCTAAACCAGTATTTGCGTGAATTCATCGCCAAGTTGGAGGTTGAGCGTGCCCGGTTGGAAAATCTGGCTGAGGATTCGACCGCCACACAAAGTGCCCGAACCAAGGCGCAAAAGGACATCGGCACGGTGATTAAACGGATCGCCGAACTGACAGAATGGGAACGCGAGGTTATCTATCCGATGGCGCAGCAGAAGATTGTCATTGATCTCGATAACGGGGTGAAGCGTAACTATCCGCTGTTTGCTGGTGCGTTAAAGCCGATCAAGGGCTTGGAGGCTGCGGATGGCTGACCGCATTACCACCGGCCTGGTGCGGCTATACGAGGATCAGGGCCATCGCATCGTGTTTTGGTATGACGCGGCCCGGGATTTGCGCGCAGTATTTGATGCGGTCGACCTGCCGGATGTTACCAAGCTTGAGATCGTCAATAATGAATTCGGTCTGAAATATCGTATGCTCCGGCAGGAGCCGAAGGCACGGTTTCTGCTTTATAAGGACGGCCCTGAGCCACCCATGGCTGAGAACTGGTTGCTGGATGTGCAACTGGCGAGTGCTGTCTTTCGCGCCGATCAGACGGCGATCTGGGTGGCGGAGCTGGGCATTCCGGCAAAATATGAATCAGCTGTACGCGACCATGCTGAATTCTACCGTTCTGGCAAACGTTTGGACGCGCTGCGCGTGATAGAGCAGGAGCGCCCGTCACAAAGCGCAAATGATGTTCGTCGCAAGATGCTGGCAGTTTGCGCCAGTGCAGATGGCGATCTCGATACGGTGATTGAGGCCTTGCTGGCGGAGCTGGCCGAAGACCGTGATGATACGCTGAGGTTGATGGATCGGGTCGGGCTGCTGGCGTTCTTCTGGAAGGAAATAGCCTCGCGTTATGGCTATGCGGTTGCCGAGCCGGATTTTCAGGATTTCGCCATTACGCTGTTTTCCAGTGCCTGGGCACGTGCGATGGGGGAAACGGCCCCCCTCAACACGGATGCCGCACTGATGTTTCGCCGCTGGAGTGCCTCGCGCCGGTGGGGTGAGGCGTTCGAGAAACTTTCGGGTGAATACCAGAGTTTACTAAAGATCCAGGATGATCTGGCATCGCGCGATTTCCGTGGCCTGCTACCACATGACCATTTCGAAGAGGTGGACCGGCGGATCGTTATTGCCATCGTCGAAGGGCTGGCACAGCAAAGCCTGGCAGCGACAGATGTGTTGAAATGGGTACGTAACCGCCGTCAGAGCCATTGGTATGGCCGTTACGCAGATGTCTATCAGGCCATTGGTTATGCAACTGAATTCCAGCAAGCCCTCGCCGAAGCCGAATTGACCATGACCAGTGTTTCAGATGGCGTGAAACGCTATTCTGCGGGCTGGTTTCGTTTGGACCAGCTTTATCGCAAGTTTATCTATCACATGCAGAAAAGTGGCCAGTCAGGGCTATTATCCGCGCTCTATGAGGCAGTCGAGAACCGGTATACCACAAATTTTGCGCTGAAGCTGAACGATGCCTGGCAGGACTATGTTGCTCGCCTGATGGACTGGGCAGTCCCGGGCTTTCCGCGCCAGGTGGATTTTTACCGGGAACAGGTCGCAGAATTTCGACGTAAGGAACAGAAAGTCGTCGTCGTCATCTCGGACGCGCTTCGTTATGAAGTGGCCGAAGAAGCGCTGCGTGAAATCCGTAAGCTCAACCGGTTTGATGCCGAATTGAAACCGATGATTGGAGCCTTGCCCAGCTATACCCAGCTTGGTATGGCGGCGCTTTTGCCTCACCGGAATTTGGCTATCCGAGACGACAGTGACCTGGTGCTGCTGGACGGTGAAAGCACCATGGGGGCAGTCGCCAGGGAAAAGGCGCTGGCGGCGGGCCGGGCAGAGGACCGGGTAAAGGTTCTGGCGGCCAAAGACTTCATGAATCTTGGTTCAACCGAGGGCAAGGATCTCTTTCGGGATCATGACGTTCTCTATCTTTATCATAATCAGATTGACGCGACGGGTGACAAGCTCGCTACCGAAGAAAATGTTCCTGTAGCGGCCGAGGCTGCGATTGAGGATCTGGTCAAGTTGGTGCGTAAGCTGACCTCGGCCAATTTCTCCAATATTCTGATCACTGCCGATCATGGGTTCCTGTGGCAGCATAAGGCATTGGAAGAAAGTGGTTTTGCACTGAGTGAGCCGAAAGGTGACATCGTTACACGTAATCGTCGGTTTGTGATCGGGCGAGGCCTTGGCAACAGCGATGGTATGAAGAAATTCACGGCGGCACAGCTTGGCCTGGATGGTGATCAGGATATCTTGTTTCCAAATTCGATCAATCGTCTGCGCGTGAAAGGATCAGGCAGTCGTTTTGTCCATGGAGGTCTAAGCCTGCAGGAGATTGTTTTGCCGGTTCTGCGTGTGGGCAAACAGCGTAAGGAGGATGTTGGCCAGGTGTCGGTGCAGATTATTCCTCCCGCTCGGGCCCAGATCACCACAGGTCAGATCCAAATCACATTCTATCAAATGGAGCCGGTCACAGACAAACAGCAACCCAGGCAGGTCCATGCAGCAATTTTTGCCGGCGATGAAACGCTCATCTCTGAGGAAGTCGAACTGAATTTTGATTTTGCGTCCGGCAACCCGCGTGAGCGCGAGCTGTCACGTAACTTCCTTCTTTCCCGAGTTGCAGAGGCCTATAACAACCAGACGGTTTTCCTGAAGCTGCGCACGCGCATCGGCAGGACCAGCCATTTCGAAGATCACGCTTCACAGCCATTATTGTTGAAACGCGGGATCAGCACAGATTTCGATTTCTGAGGTGCCAATGTCGATCCTTGATGACAAGATCAACGAGCATTTTGCCGGTTTTGTGGTTCGCAAGGACCTGGTTAAAGCTGTGAAGGGAAATGCCATTGTTCCCACTTATGTGCTTGAATATCTGCTCGGCCAATATTGCGCTACCGATGACGAGGCTTCGATTGCGACAGGTATCGAGACGGTCAAGGATATCTTGCGCAAACATTACGTCCATCGTTCTGAAGCAGGGCTGATCCAGTCTACGATTAAGGAACGTGGTCGTTACAAAGTGATCGATCAGGTTAGCGTTGCGCTCAATGAAAAGACAGATACCTACGAGGCTGTGTTCGAAAACCTTGGGATCAAGCGGGTCGCTATCGACAGCGCCACGGTCAAAACGTATCCAAAACTGTTGGTTACCGGTATTTGGTGTATCGCCGATGTGCAGTATGAGTTCTCGGATGACAGCCGGATATCTCCCTGGATTATCGACACGCTGAAACCGATCCAGATCGCCCGCGTCGACTATGATAGTTATCGCGAGACGCGGGACAAGTTCACCACGGAAGAGTGGATTGATCTTCTGATGCAGAGCATTGGGTTTGATCCGTCCGTGTTCGGGCGCAGATCAAAACTTTTGCAGTTGCTGCGTCTGGTCCCCTTCGTGGAGCGCAACTACAACCTCATTGAGCTCGGGCCGAAGGGGACAGGTAAATCGCACATCTATTCCGAGTTCTCACCGCATGGTCAGTTGATCTCGGGCGGTGAAGTTACTGTTCCGAAGCTATTCGTTAACAACTCCAATGGGCGGATTGGGTTGGTTGGCTATTGGGACGTGGTCGCCTTTGACGAATTTGCGGGTCGTGAGAAGACTGCCAACAAGGCGCTTGTCGATATTATGAAGAACTATATGGCGAACAAGCAATTCTCGCGTGGGGTAAATCCGATGGGCGCTGAGGCCAGTTTTGCTTTTGTCGGCAATACCGACCATAACGTTCCATGGATGCTCAAAAATACGGATCTGTTTGAAGCGCTGCCCCGGCAGTTTTACGACAGCGCCTTTATTGATCGGCTACACGCCTATCTTCCCGGATGGGAGGTCGATATCATTCGCGGTGAGATGTTCACATCTGGTTATGGGTTCATCGTCGACTATTTGGCAGAAATTCTGCGTCTGCTGCGTGCCGAGGACTTCTCGAACCGGCCAGATCATTACTTCACCATTCCCGTTCAGACTCATATCCGGGATCGAGCAGCGATCAATAAAACCATGTCGGGGCTGCTGAAGCTGATCTTTCCGAACGGGGGAGAAACAGAGGCCGAAGTCGAAGAACTGCTTAAATTAGCCATTGAATGCCGCAAGCGTGTGAAAGACCAGCTTCTGCGGATCGATAGTACCTTTGAGATTGCGAATTTTCATTACATTGCGTCGGATGGATCGAAGCGCGCTGTCACCACGCTGGAGGAAGAGGAATTTCCCCAGTTCTATCATCGGCGGTCTGCCGGTGATGCAGATGAGTGTGCCGATCAGCCTGATATCCTGCCGCCTGCGAGAGAACCGGGTTTAAAGGCGGCAGTTTCTATTATTACTCCTGTTTCCGTCCCGAAGCCCGGGCATGTCGTTTTCACGGAAAACCGCAAGGGCATCAGTTTTGACAAGATTTTTGGTCCATGGACGGATGGGGCAACGAAAATCACCGTTACCGATCCCTATATTCGGAAGTTCCATCAAGCGCGTAACGTGATGGAGCTGATCGAAATGCTGATTCGGCGCAAAGAGCCAGAAGATCAAGTGGCCGTGCATCTCGTCACGGCTCCGGACGAAGAGATCATTCAAGAGCAGCGGCAATGCCTGGACGGGATCGCAGAGGCCTGTACTGGCACGGGTGTTGATTTTACGTGGGTGTTTGACGGGACAGGAACGCTCCATGCCCGTGATATCATCACAAACACTGGATGGAAGATGGTTCTTGACCGTGGGCTTGACATCTTCCAGCCGACACCACGCAAGCTGAACGGGTTCTCGCTGGGAGAAAGAATGCAGGAGTACCGAATGATACGGGGATTTTACGTGACCTATGTCGAGAATCCATAAATTCGGCGGGCACGTGTAACCTGAGCCCAACCGATATGACGTCGAGGGCAGGGGATTTCAGGTCAATCCACCTCGCAGAGAAGAGTTACGGCCGCCTTGTGAGGTGCTTCAGGGCGCGATGATGTCTTGTGCGAGTGCCCTTGTCATCAAAAGATATTTCAATATCCTTGCGGCATCTTCTCTCCAGGCAGTTTTAAATTGACCAAACGGCCCGCATCGCTTTAAGCTAACTCTGTTAGCGCAAAATCGCTGACCAGGTTTGGCGACCTGAATTGTTGTAAGGCGCTTGATAACCGCGCCATTTTTGGACGCGGTTTTTTTATGGTCGGGCGCAATGGGAGACCTTAGGGTCTGCCGGTCCCTTACAGCCGGTTCGCCAACCCGTTGTTGCCCGGCCACCCTTTTGGCGAGGGGTTCCGGGGTCATCAGATCCGTTTGTAAGGAACTCCGCTATGAGCGACCAAATTTCCCTCCCGGAATCCGTCCGTTTTCAGGACACAGAACTTTCAATCATCGACCATAACGGCACACCCTGGCTGACCAGCGCCGATCTGGCACGCGCGCTTAAGTTTGCAAAAACTGATGCCGTTACCCGCCTGTATAATCGCTCCAAGGACGAGTTTGACGCCTCGATGACCGAGACGGTCACGGTGACCGTCTCGGGAAATCTTCAGAAAAAAGTCCGCATCTTCTCCCCGCGTGGATGTCACCTGATTGCGATGCTTGCTCGTACCGAACGAGCCAAGGAATTTCGCAAATGGGTGCTTGATGTGCTTGAGCAGCTTTCGCCGGTTGCGGGCGGCAAAGAAAACCCCAATCTCCCGACACGGCTTCAGGTTCGAAACGAAGCCCTGAACATGGTGCGGGAAATGCTTCCAGCTTTGCGCCAGGAACTGCTCGAAGGTTTGCGTCCAATGTCTCGCGACATCAGTCTGCATTCGTTGCTAGGCGATGTATCGACCGGGCAGGGCAGGCTGCTTGGGGTATGGGAAGATCTCCCGGCACATAACATCCAATGGCCGAATAAAGCACTTGCCGAGCGACACGAATATGTGGTGCTGGGTTATTGGGCCGAAACCCGGTTGCCCACAGTCATGAGGTTGTATGCCGGTAACTGGATTATTGCATCGCAGCTTGCCGTTTATTTACACCCGGACTTTCGGTTCGTTGCTGCCTTTGAGGCAGATGCATCGCCTGTCTGAAGTGCATCAAAAGATGTTAAAACCCCTTTGCCAATCAGAGGGCATGGGTTTATCAGCTTAAAGATGTATTTGCCGCGCATTGATTTAGGGGAAATCAGCGGCCATTGAAAGGGACAGAAATGAAGAAATTAATTGCCACGTTGATCTGCCTGATGCCGTTGGCCGGTTGCTGGTGGGATTCCGCTCCTGAAACCTACAAAGGCACTGCTGAAATCAAATTTGATAATGGGCAGACGGCGACCCGGGATTTTCAGTGTGATTTTCGAGCGCAACAAGTAACACGTAAGTGTGATTTCTCAATTGATCTTAACAAAGAGGAAATGCAGAAAGCGTTTGAAGACTATTCAGATGATAGGGTGGTTTTGGATTTTTCAATCTTTGCGAATGCGCAAAAACAAGATCGCTATATGATTACAGTTTTGCCACCTTTTTTTGGTGAATCGACTGATGAATTGACAAGAGCAGAAAGGATGCTTCGCAATAATCTTTTGCCGTTGAAACTGAAATCTGTACCTGTTGCCCGAACAGAAAATAACATTCCTGCTTTTGTTGTTGATGCAGATCAGTTGGAAGATGGCTTTCCTATTTCGATAATTGTTTTTATGTTAACAGGAACTAATAGCACAGTTCAAATTACCATCACATGGGAACCAGTTCCGGCCAATTCGCTATCTTCGTGACTCTAGATGTTGCTGTTGAATTTGGTTGCACTTTTGTGGTCCCTCTGCCTGGTTAGGCAGGGGGATTTGTTTTGGGCGTTTAGGCCCTGGGTCTTCCACCATTCATTTTGCGAAAGTCTGATGTCGTTCGGACCAAATGATGCAGGTTGGGATCGATCCAACTACAAATCATCCTTGATGAGGTCGTTCATGGCGACAGGGCGTTTGGTTATCGTTAAGGAACGAAAAGGCGCCGTCCGACGAATGATGGATGACGCCTTTAGATGATCAGCCGTCCCGGTTTCTTCCGCCGAAACCACCACCATTCATTTGTGCAAATGCGGAGGCTATATCTTTAGCGAAGGCTTGTCGTTCTTGAGGGTTGCTGAAAGCACCTCCGCCGCCCGCGCTGGAGCCAGCTCCGCCGCCTGTGGAATATTGACCAGCACCAACGCCAGCTAACGGGTCTGCCCCTTTCTCAGGAGCCTTTGGAGCAGACTGTAAACCGAAGGACCTCGCGGCCTGCCTTAGTCCTCCAACCATGCCACCCTGGTGCAAGGCTTGTCCCATTTGTTGGGCCCCGCTTGCAGACGAATCAATATTGCTTCGACCTGACATCATATCTGATATCGAACTTCGGGCCCCCCCTGCACCAAAGGCTGCAGTGTTGGCCCCCCCTGCTATTTTCATAGCGCCCATTGCAGCACCACCGGCGAGCATTTTAGCCCCCATGACGACGGCCGCAGCCGGACCCGCACCGTCATTCGCGCCAGACAAGTTGGAGGCCAGTGACTTTGATTGCATATGCAGCAGGATTGAAATCAGCCCGATCACTGGCATGATCAGGAAATTGGGATCAAGCACAATCCAGCTTCCTAAATTGACCAGTCGCTCCTGTTCTTTGCAAACGGCTTCCTTAAGTGGTGGCTGCAAGTCCGGGTCGCTACTATCGATATTGATCCACGGTGCTTCGCTATTGAACATTGAAGAATCTGGATTGGGATAGGACGGCATGCCTTTGCAATAGTGGTAATATCGCTTGGCGTTGTAAGGATCAGATAGTTGCTGCACACCAGCAAGTAAATCATCCATATTTTTTGAAAATTTGTCGATGCCCTGAAGGGTAAATCCCATGGCGCCGGAAGCAAGTATGATGGTGAGCCAGGCGCCTAACAACACACGCAAGGATGCAGAAGATACTGCTCGTGCGGGCTTTAACCAGTACAGTCCGACAAGGAGGGGAGCGAGGATTGTTATGGCGACATATTTGAACATCGCCTCAACCATGAAGGCTGCAAAAACGCCTATCACAAAGACGAAGGGAAGCATGGCGATAATGCAAAGAAAACCCCTTAAGATCGTGCCCACTCCAAAGCCGCCATCGCCCTGGGCAATATTGATCATGATCTGAGATACTTTAAAGCCCTGATATTCAATCTGGCAGGCGAGAGTGGCATATCCGTTTTCGGTATTTACTCCATTTTTAGGATAGTGATTGGAGCTTTCCGTGAGAGCCTGAACATGACCATTTGTTTTGGAAACAATAAGTGCACCTGCCTGAAGCGAAGATTGCTCAATCGCGTCGCTAATTTGCAGGACATAAGGTTGAGTTGACGAGATCCCGTCTTGCAAAATGATGATGGCAATACCGGCGCAAGCCAAAGTCGGAAAAAGCTTTTTGAGCATCCCGGCATTGCCTGAAACAAGGGAGATCGCAACGCTGATCAGGATGAACAGCGAGATGATCCCGCCGAGAACTTTTTTAACTTCCGGTCCGATCGCTTTAAAAATGTCGTGAGAGAATGTATCTTTGGTGGTGGCCAACTGGTTGAAAAGCTCGCCAACCTTACAGTCATAGGCTTCCTGTGCATGAGCAATGGAAGCTGTGGTGACACCACAAATCACGATGACCAACAGGGCGGTGAATAGGCGTTGTTTCATAACACAACCTCGCCACCGGATTTGTCTTTTTTCCTCGCGAGAAAATATCGCGTGATCGCCGCAACACCCGGCGCAAGTCCGATGAATAAGGCAACCGGCAACCCGATTTTCGGCATGTCCTGAAGCAGAAAAAAGACCACGCCTGCGGCAACCAGTGAGATGAATATGGTGGCCCTGATTTCTGCAAACATTTTGGTCTTTGCTGCATCAGGCATTGCTGGTAGTGCGTCAGTGCCTGTGGTTGTCGCGGCTAATGCCTGAACGACGATCGGCATGTCCTGTCCCAGCTTCATGATCTGCAGGCGCAAACCATATAGCTCGTCATTCGACGGATTTAACCCTTGTTGCTGCGCATATGAAATGATCGCGTTGACGGCGCCATCAATTTCAGCCGTGGAGGGAAGGTTCAAACTTGTTGTCATGATCCGCTGCCTCCTTCAGGCAGGAGGGCAAGCATAATTGCCTCTTTATCTGTATCACCATCTCGCGCCAGTTTTAATGCTGCGTCAATATCGAGTTCTTTACCGATAAGGGTGTATAACTCTGACAGTTTCCGCCGGTTTTCTGCGTCAAGGGCCTCCTGGTAGAACTGCATTTCCCGCACGCTGTTGTCGAAATGGCGGTTAAGATCGCGCACAGACTTTTTGGCGATTGTGCTGTCAGGAGTTTGTTGGGAATGAACCTGCTGGATGAATTCCCTGATTTCATTAATAGAAGCGTCCATCTGCGCGATGTAGCCATGAAGCTTTTGAAGATGTTGATTACTTCCGACAGGCTTGGCGCTCTTTTTTTTGCGCGGGCGTGGCGCTTCTCCGGTTTGCATATCGGTCATTTATGGTTTTCCCTTTTTAGCGGAACAGGATCGCGCCTGGTCACTTCAATGACAAAGGACAGTCGTCCTTTGCGCTTCATGGCCGAGCCCAATGTTTTTAGTTTCAGCACGGCCATCACAAGCGCCCAGCATTCGCAGATACCCAGCGTTACAAGGGCATAAATTGCGATCCTGTTGCCCTGATCAATTTCGATCAGGGCAAGGGAGGCAATCAGGGCTAGTCCGGTGCGGATAAAAGTCCGAATAGTTTTTTGCATGAAGGCGCGATCGGTTTCGAGTTTGAAAGATATAAGATACCTGAAATTCTGAATCCACAAAACATCTTTCAATGACCAATTCAGCAAAATTTCAGATAGTTCAAGTGGGTATTGTGCTGGTTGGTAGCGATTAATTCATGAAAAAAGTTGTTCTATTTTAACCACTTAACCGCCACAAAAGATAAAATTACCCCAAAAACAAAATTTAAACTGGCGCATTACCCCCTTTGTAGTACAAACGGATGAAGATTGGTAATTGAAAGAAGAAAATTAAAATGCCATTATCTTCAAGCAAAGATCGTCAACCTGGCCAGAGGATCGCACCAACCGTAATCGACAAACGCGCTACGGTTCGGCTTCGGCTTGCCCGGAGACGAGCAAAGGTTTCACAGGTTGAGCTTCAGCGAATGTTGGCGCAGCGCGGATACATCGTTTCGCGGCAATTGCTGGGTAAACTTGAATCCGGGGACACGCGAATGTCGATTGGGCAAGCTCATCTTTTGGGCCAGTTATTGACCGGAGATGAAGCGATTCTGATCCGTGATGATTTGTCTCTGGCAAGGGACTGGGACAGCAGTGATGGAGAAGAAGGATAAGGGTAGATGGGCCGCCAAGCGAAAATAGTTATCGCTGTGCGTATAGCATTGATGATTGTCCTGATTGGTTTGCTTACCGGAGTTCTGGTTGCAGGGCTTCGGTATTGATCGCGATCGATCATCTTTGGAGAACAAACTGTGGTGCCTGATGGATTGCCCCTCCACAGTTTGGTTCTTCTTTTGAAAGGATGAGGGGATGGGAGTTTTTACGATAGAGCGCGCAATCATCATTGTCGTATCGTTTGCGTTGGGCTTGGTGTGTGGTGCCATCCTGCTGATATCTGCCCTGGCTTTCGTGTGATGACCGGTTCTTTGATGTGTTCTGGTTATGACCCTGAACGGGAGGATGGTTTCGGCAATTTTTCTATTGAGAAGTTGTCGCGACATCTCGCTATCTGGCTTTTGCTACGCGGCGGGCAAGCCAATTGGTCGGTGGCGGCAGAGGCATTTAGCACGTCATGTCAGGATCTTGTAGCTGCCATTGATCATCGTCGATCTTTGATTGTTTCGGGGGACACGATCTATTTTTGCGGTAACCGCGATAGCGCTAAACAGGCAATTGCTGAACACGAGATTTTAGCGCTGATCGAGCATATCGTGATTGCAAAAAGTCGCGTGGTAAGTATTGCCGAAATCTCGGAATTCTCGGGTGAACCTTCATCCCGGGTTCGCTGGGCCATCGCGAATTACAGCGTTTGGTCTCGGCGTTATCGGCCAGGGTCGCACTTTGATCTTGGTCGATGTTTTAGCGACTGGCCACGACCGGGCGAACAAGGAGGGCAGAAATGATTGGTGAGATGGTGATTGTCGGACTGGAGGATGGTTTCGATGATGACGGTGCGTGGAACGTGGAGGCTGGTGGCCGCGTGTCATTGAAACTTTTTTCCAAATGCCTTGCGCTTTGGCTGCTGCAATGTGACGGCACCGCATCGCTGGCTGAAACCATTCGCTGTTTTAATACGACATCTTTTGTGATCCGCCAGGCGGTGAATTGGCGCAGCACTTTGTCGTTTGATGACGTTGGAAAGATTGTCTTCACGGGAAACTGTTTGAGCGCCCGTAATGAGATTACTGACGATGACATGATCTCACTGATCGAACTCATAGCTCGCGCCCAAAACCGTCAACTTACCGTAAGCGAACTCGCAGAAATTGTCCGGGTAGACAATGCTCGCATCGACGCGGCATTGGCAGCTTACGTGACCTGGTCACAACGCCACCGACCAGGGCTTAATTTCGACTTGGCAGATCGCGTCGTTCAAAGCCAGAGGACGTTATGACCGCTAACCTGCCCTCGCAAAAACAGCTTGTTTTGCCATTGCTGGAAGTGACACGTGACGCTGGCGGCCGAATTCGATCAGGCGAAGCCTACGAAGCAATTGCAGCGCGTTTGTTGTTATCAGATGCTGACTTGGATGAAACAATATCTGGTGGCAACAGTACACGGGTTTCCAAGTTCCGCCAGCGGGTTCGCTGGGCACGCCAGAAGGCGCGTGACGAAGGACTTCTGGTTGCGGCTGATCGCGGCATTTGGGAGTTAACCAATGCCGCGACTGACAAGTTAGCCAATAATCATAGCGGTATAGTTTTCACAATCTTCGAAACAGAGTTAGGGCAAGTGCTTTGGGGCTCTGCTGAACATGCTTGTGCGGTGATCGAACCAGGCACAATTGATCTTATTTACACCAGTCCGCCTTATCCGCTTTTACAGCCCAAGGAATATGGGAATTTGAGCAGTTCAGACTGGTTGAAATGGATGGGTGATCTGTCAGAGCTTTGGTCAGGATTGATGTCCAACACCGGATCGCTTGTCGTGAATATCGGATCAATCTCGGAAGCAGGGAAGCCGTTCAAGGATCCATATGCAGCTCGGTTTCAACTCGATCTGATCGACAGGTTAGGACTGCATCTGGTTGATGAACATTATTGGCACAATCCGGCCAAACTGCCCAGTCCGGTGCAGTGGGTTTCAGTTCAGAAAAAGAGGCTAAAGAATTCGGTCGAACATATTTTGTGGTTTGCGAAGACGAACGCATTTAAATCGAATAACGACAATGTTCGCGAACCTGAATCGCCACATACGACCCGGTATCGAAAGAACGCAATAGCGTCTGGCAAGGGCCTCGGTCGGAGGCCTGGCGGATCGATAGCGGGTAAAGGGTTCCTGAGATCCGACGGCACTTCGATACCCTCGGTACTTCAGGTGCAGTCGCATGAAGGACCGCACAGTATTTATCGACGCGCCTGCAAGCAGGCAGGGATAAAGCCGCACCCGGCAATTTCCCCTCTTGCGCTTCCCGACAGGTTTATTCGTCTGACAACAGAACCCGGCGACCTTGTCTATGATCCGATGGCTGGATCTTTGGCAACGTGTTTCGCCGCCGAGCAATTGGGCCGGCGCTGGATAGGTTCAGAACTCTCGGCTCATTACATCGCCGGTGGGACTCTTCGGTTCGAAACAAGGGAAAATAAGGGATGAAACAGGCTGAAGTGAGATGGTTTGATCTTGATGTTCTTGATCTGCGAGAGGGGATCGTAGTTTTTCCGTTCAGGATCGCAGGCTTAAACCAAGAGGCTCATGTTTCTAATGGTTCGAGCTACCAGATTGATAGCGAGATAGCGAACAGCATGATGACGTTGGTTGGTAACAGTTGCTGGCGATCTGATTTTGCAGGCCATTTGGTTGAAGATGAGGCGAACCAGGCAAGTTGTTATATGAACCTGTCTGTTTTCAATCAAGACCTTTGCGGCTTTATTTCGCGTGAGACGCCCTGTAATCCTATGACAGCAGTTTCCCGGAAGTGGTTAACAGAAGGCTACACGCATATAGCCTTTGTTTTTCAGATCAGGCCAGATCTCCCGAACGAACCCGGAGGCCGCAATGAAGCTCGGCTTTTTCATACCCGACATTGATTTCGGCCTGCTGAAAGCGGTGCCGTCATGACATGGCAAGAAGAAGCTGCACGGATCATTGCGGAACTTGACGCCAAACTTCCTATCGACATGCCGCTCAAGGAACGACGCAAGGCTGTGCGGGATGCCAACCCGTGGGGACGGCAACGCAGTTGGCCCTACAAGGCATGGTGCCGGGCGCAACGGGAATATTTAGGCCGGTTCACCCCGGCGGACGAGAAGCTGAAAAAACTGCCGCTGACGCCGCTGGAACTGATGATTGAGCAGGTCAAATCAGGCGTTTCACAATCTTCTGACAAGCAGGGTTCGCCGTAAAAAAAGAGTAATGCTTTTGTCAGATCAATATTTGAAAAAGAACTTTCCATATCTGGAAATCAGGGAGACCTTCTTCCATGTCTAAATTTTTCACATGGCAAAACCTCATCTCAGAATTGCCCCTGGGTCGGATAAAAAAAACCGGGATCTGGATGACGCTGTTTTTGTTCGCATCTCCCATAACTGCTTTGACGTCATTGGCCTTCACCGATCAGGCCGTCGCACAACCATTTGAAGGGATTGAAGATCCCTCCATTGAGGGCGGCGCCCGGCCGTCGTCTGGTAGCAAGGAAAAGAAACTCTCGTCGACAAACATTGATCTTTGGGGCTTATTGAATCAGGGCTTTGTTGCGATTGATGTTGTGCCCTGGCACGAGCCTTCGAGCGCGATGATTTATCTACAAAAGAAGGCCCCGGTTGGAACCCGAATGGTGACTTGTGTGATCCGATACAGAATTTCGCAAGAAAATCTGTATCAGCGTAATAGTTGTTTCGAGCTTAAACCTTGAGACTAAAGCTTTCAAAGCTGCTTGATGACGATGACCTGTGGTCAACCCGTCTTGGTCGTTATAGCGATGCTGAAGAGCATATGATGCGTCGTTTGATGTCATCGTCCCCCTTACCTGGATGGCTGAGCACCGGCCGCGATTTAAGGGTGCCTGGCTACGTCTCAACACGCCCAAAATCGCCAACAGGTGCCGAGACGTTTTCCTTTTCTCATCGCAATGTAGTGTTAAAGACGGTGCGGCATCCAAAAGCCGGGCGTCTTTATTGTCAGGGATCAGGCAAAGGAGATATCCGGGTTGATCGATCAGTGGGCTATGCTGGTCGGCGGGGTTGTCAATACGTCATCGGGGGCAGGCTGCCTGCCGGGTTTCGCAAGGTCACCCCTGTTGCTCTGAGCACAGGTATGCGTGCTGGCGCTGCGGGCGCTTATCAAGGATATATCGAGCGCGACGGGGCAGTCGAAATGGCTGGTAACATTCTTTTGTCGATTGGATCGTTACATGACAACCCTGCGATCAGGCAACAATTCTGGGATGATGTGGAAGAGCGCGAAGGCCCTGGCGGTCGGGTACAATCCCGTATTATCGCAGATCTACCCTATGAAATGGAGGTTGGTCCTGAAGGCCGATTGCAAATTGTTGCCTCCTTTGGGGCGATATTTGATCGCTTGGACCTCCCGTGGCACGGCGTCGTCCATATTCCGGAAAAGCAATCAGACATCAGGAACTATCATTTACATTTTGTCTATCATGCAAGGCCCATTTCTTTCTGGGATAGTTTTGACACACCTGTATTTGCCGGCCGCAAATCCTCGCAGGTAAAATCAGTTCACTGGCTAAAAAATTTGCGGGCGACCTACGCCTCAATTGTAAATAAGGTCATGTTAAAAGCCGGCCTCACGCGTCGATGGGACCCAAGAACCTATGCGGAGATGGGGATTGAAAAACTCCCGTCAATTCATCTTGGTAGCGCGGCAATGGGCCTCGAAAGAAGGGGAATTGTCACTACACGAGGGACCTTGGCGGCGAAACGCGAAATCGTTAGTGCGATGGTGCGGGTTCGACAGCGCCGGGTCGATGCCGGTTTGCAATTGTGGTCGCGTATATCTGCTACCAGAGATTCTGTGTTGCCGCGAATGTCGGACACGGATCGTATGCTTGCTGCAAAAGGTGAATTGGCGCGGTCAATCGCAGATTTTGCACAGATGTGGTGGCGACATCAGGATTTGCTTGAAAGAAAAAATCTGGTTGAGCAAAGATCTGTTACCTGGTTGTCACGTGTTGAGGCAACACGAACAGTCAGGGATTTTGAACAATCTGCGTTTTTTATTGCTTCGCGCCTGGCTCGGGTTTCACGTCTTTTGAAAAGACAGATCTCACGTGAAGAGCACCGATTGCGTGTGAAATTGCAATTGCTTGAGCGTGCGATTACTGCCGGTCGTACAACGCTTGAATATGAACGCAGACGGGCAAATTACATGAGAGCGAAAGGCCGTTTACAGATAGCACGCCTTGCAAATGAAAAAAACCGGCCTGCTGAACGAGCGCAAAAAAAGCAGCTGGCTGATTTTCGCTCATCTGTTCAACAGGCGACAATCCGTGTTCGGCAGGAGGAAAAACGGTTGCTCGACCGTCTTGATGAAAATATTGCGATTAGCGATCCTGTTAGGGTCATTTCGCAATATCGGCAGTTCGGAATGAAATCGGTCCCCATCGAGTTACAAGAGTTGTTCTTCCCTTATGAAATCAGCGTGATTGGCCTTAAAAAAGCGGAGCGTTTTTTAAAGCAGTTCGAAAAAAAATCCGAGCCGTCTCAGAAGAAAAGCGATGAGAAAAAGCTGAACCTGAACATCGCAGAACAGAAATTTGAAGATAGCGCAATGGCCCTGAAAGATGACTGGCGCCGGTTTCTTGCTGACACAGGCATTGATGTTCGCAAAAATCCAGAGGGTATAAAGCGCAAGACTTAGCTCAGGCAGTTTTTATCTTCTGTGCGACGGCCCAAATCGGATTATGGTGATCTTCCACACCAATGACCAAGGTAGATAGAATAATCTGTCGCTTTGATATTCCAAGTGACTTGCTGTGAGCAGCAAGTGTGTCACACGTAGCTGGGGAGAGCCAGAGCCTGATGCTTTTATGTTCTTCTTTCATGGCTGCGCGCCCGAAGTTAAACCAGTCCGGTAAACGTGGTGCGACCCTCAGAGCCTGAACAAAAACAGCATCTACACGCTCTTTCTGTGTGGCCTGAAGCGTGAGCCGCAAGCGTTCAGGTACTTTGACGATTACTGGCTTTAACTTTGGTCGTAGAGCTGGCGATATACGGGCCATTCGTAAATTCCATTTGTTACTTCTTGTGATGACAGCATATCGTAGGCCAAATTCATTGCCGCTGCAACGAGTGCGTATTTAGGGATCGATACAGGTTTGTGCTGATTAATTTTCCGTTGGTTAGGGGCGTACTGCGCAATAAAATCAGCGCATATTTCGGTGTCCTTTTTTGCGTTTTCCGGAACCATCACGCCGTGCTCGAGCGCGAGTTTTTGTGCATAAACGATTTGTTTTTCGGATGCTGGCACACGTACGTTTTCAAGCCAATCATGATCAGATTTCAATAGCTTAATCATCAATGTGACTTGAGGGTCAACATCCAGACGAGCGAGCTCGATGTTGTTCTGCTTAATCCAGACAATACTGCGATTTAGCAGATAGCCAAACATCACAGCGATGGATGGGACCGGATACTTTGCCGGCTGCGCCTGCGCCTTCAATGCTTCGTACATGCGACCTACTTTCAGGTGGGTCTCGTTATCAAGACGAAAGCTTGTTTGAATGATTGGAAATTCTTCTTTTGATTTCACTTTTATCTCTAACTCGTTTATCGTAAAACAGTCATTGAAAGACAACTAGTCAATACGGGAACACTAATCATGATGCGCGATTTTATAGCACCAATCAAGGTTGCTGGCCGTTTCGCATGGCCCAAGCAATGGGCTATTTCACTGGTGGCCTGGGCTTTTGTTCAGAGCCAGGCTGCGGCACAGGAAACATCAGACGTTTTTGGTGACATGGGAAACATGATCACCAGGGCAGACACTGGCATTCGGGGGAATGTCATTATACCGATCATTACCGTCTCTGTGTTGGTCCTTGCCGGAGCGTATTTTGTTGGGCAATCCCAATGGGCAAAGGGTTTCCAAAAACAAATTGTTATCGGCGGCTTGTTCGTTGCGCTTGGTGGTGGGTTCATTACCTATCTGACCACGAAGTGATGGGGGCAATGCGATGCAGGAAGGTGCCCTGGTACTGCTGACGATTCTGTACCCGCCAAAACAATTGTTGATCCCGAGAAGACTGTTGCAGTTCGTTCTGGGATCACTGTTCATCTCGACCCTCCTGTTCGGAATTCTCGGGTGGTTATATAACGTCATGACCCCGCTTTATGTAGGTATGGGGGTGCATGCGCTTACCTGGCTCGCTTTAGTCCCTTTCTCATTCATTGACCCCTACCTGTTTCATACGCTTCGCCGGAAGTTATTTCGGCGAAGCACGAAGGGCAGAATTATCCCCTATTGTCTTTCTGCGACCAGGGACCTCGAGTTCTATGGACATTAATGAACAGCTCATTGCGGCCCCTGATCCGATGTTTTTTCTATATCGCTTAGGTCTCTTGGCGGTTTGTTGCATCGCTGTGTTGTTGCTTTTTATGCCGGCAGTCCGCGCCTTTTTTTTCCCCGTTATCAAAAGAAACAAGCTGAGCGATCACATTGCGTATCGCAAAATAGGGAATGACGGTCGAACCGTTATTTGCGAAGACGGGACCCTCTTTCAAGTGGTGCGAGTACGTGGCCTTGATAGTGATTCTCTGCCATCAGATGCACAAGCGGATTTGTTTCTTAAACGCAAAGCCTGGCTCAGCAACCTGAGCACGTTTTCTGGCTCGCCTTTTGAAGGGCGTATTATTTGCATTGATACGCGGCGCCTGGTCGATTTGGCGAGAAATTCCCAAAATGCAATATCTGCCTGGATGGATCTTGTGTTTGGCCAATACATGAAGAGGTTCTCACGATCATACCGTAATACCCATTACGTGCTTGTTGCGGTTCCTGGAACCGCAAAACTTGCGCAAGATCAGCTCGACAGTGCTGTTACAACGATGGTGCGGCAATTAGGAAATGTCGAGCAAGGTGGCTATTCCTACGGTGCTGAACCTTTAGAGTTAGCGAGGCGCAAATCGAGCAATAGTCAGCTTTTGACATTTCTCGCACAAATGCTCAATCCAGGACATACAACGGTCGTTCGTTCTGATGCACTTGGGGATAACGACGTTGCCAGCTTGCTTTGCCAAAGCAAGGTTTCGTTCCGCAGTGCCGATTTTGGTATCAAGCCCAGTGACGGATTAGCCCTCTTTAGCTATCGGGCGAGAAAAACGTGGATGGGCGCTGTCATGTTGCGCACCAGTGGGATGCGCTGGAGTGAAACACTAAGCAAAAGGCTGTTGAGTCTTGATCATAAGCTTGTCCTCGCCCAGTGGATTACCCCGTGGGACCGACGGAAGTCCCGTGCCTATGTCCAGGAGGCGATGAAAACCGGTGGTCAGGAGGGTGTCACCGGGGCAACCGCGAATGAGCTGATCGCAGCAGAAGAACTCATCGATATTCAATCATCCGAGGCAGGAGAACTATTTTTCGAATATGAAATTACGGTTTTTGTTCATGGTGAAACCCGTGCAGAGGTACTCAAAGGCATTTCTGCTGTTGTAACCGTTTTTGAAGATGAACGGTGTACTGCCGTGCAGGTGACAGATGAACTTGATGAACGCTGGTTTTCCTTGTTCCCGCCTTATCAGGCGAGAACACGACCGCTCACCCCCTGCACGAGCAACATTGCAAATTTTGTGTGTTTTCCGAGCCCTCAGCAGGGATTTGATAAATGCGACTGGGGGCAACGCGCCGTCCAATATTTCCACACAGCGTCAAAATCGGCCTATGGATTTATTTTTCATGCGCTGGATCATTCAAAGGCGGCCGGGCATACGGCTATTTTCGGCCAGACCGGCGGCGGAAAAACAGTGCTTCAAAATATACTTGCAGCATCAACGCTGGGATACCCTGATGCCCGGGTGTTCATTTTGGATCGCTACGATAGCTCATATGTATTTACCAAGGCATGTGGTGGTAAATACATCTACATCGATACGAGTCACGAAGTGCCTGCCTCGGAAATCGCGCGCCTTAACCCGTTCTCTCTTGATTTACGCGCCGATGGTAGTGGAGATACACTGTTTGTTCAGCAATGGCTTGCGCAGCACACATTGTGCCTGGATGACGCAGAAAGCCTCGAGCACATAAGTCGTATTCTGCGTGGCATGTCCCGACTTGATCCCAGCAAACGAAATATGATCGAGTTTGAAAAGGAATGCCCTGAGGGATCCTTTCTTAAAACTGCGGTCAAGAGCTGGATACCGGGTGGCGAATTTGGCCACATCCTTTCTACCCGGAAAGATTCGCTCTCATTTTCCGATGATTGCCGTTTGTTTACCTTCGATTTCGAGACAATTCTCGCCAATCCTCGCCTCAGCCAGTCAATCCTTCCCTACATCGCTTACCGTATTGAAATCCAGGTGAAACGCCTGGGTTGCCCGTGGCTCCTGATTGTTGATGAAACCAAAGCTTTATTATCGGGCAACTCTGTTTTTGCTGAATGGTACGGAAAACTGCACGACGAAGCACGTCGCTTGCGCGGGGTCATTTTCAGTTCGTTTCAACGCATTGATCAGGCTGCAAAACTGAATGCGTTGAGCCTGATGAAAGAAGCCTGCACCAACCTGCTTTTTTTGCCAAATGAAAGTGCCGATGCTCACGACTATATGACAGTCCTCGGTGTTGGGGACCAGTCTTTCAGCGCCATAAAAAGACAAAGCCCTCTTACAGAAGACCTCGAATATTTCGCAGTCTTGCAGAGAAAAAATCAGGGTTCAGTCATTCTGACGACCGATTTGTCCGACTTAAACGACAGTGAACATGGTCCCTTGATGCAGCTGTTTGAATCGGGCCCCGAAGCCGCGAACGAGTTTCGGAGATTTGAGCTTCAGTATGGTGCTGGTCCCGCCGCGGTTGGTCCTTACCTCGAAGCACGCAAAGAAAAACACCGCCGGGAGAGTGGCGCCGGCAATCATCTTGAGGAGGCAGCAGAATGAAATTGTTCCAAAGAAAAGAAGTTCGAACGGGCGCGGCAAAAGCGTACCGGGTGCATGTTGTTAATCACGGTTCAAACGGGCTGCGAGCCGGGTTACTCGGGTCGGTGATTGGAACCGTCCTTACCCTGGCGACGGTCACCTGGCTCGTGCCACAGGCAGCCGCAAACATGGCTGTTTTTGATGCGACAAACTTTGCCAAAAATGCCGCCCAGGAAGCTTTGGGCAAAGAAAATATCGCAGTCTTGACCTCGCTTATGGATACTGTAGGCGAAGTTGCACCTTCTATTGCAGGGACGCTCCTTGCAGATGGTGATGGCGGAGCGCTTGGCGGTCTCGTAGACGGCATGCAAGGTTGGGAAGCCCTGTCAGGAATGACGGAATATGCCGAGCCTTACGTTAAACAGGTTCTCGGGGATGATTTTGCAGGCAAAGTTATCTCGGCCGACGATGCGACAAAACTCTTCAAGGGCGTTTTTAGCGGAGCTACCGGGCAAGGTCCGGCTCCAAGCCGCATGATGCTGGAAAACGCGACGGCAAATATCGTCAAGCGCGCATGGACGATGCAAGGGCAGAATCAAAAACGTGCGGAAACACTTTCAAAGCTCTTGAGCTTCGCCAAGGTAGCTGCTGCATCCGTAAGTGGTGGTGGATCCCTGCGATCGCAGGAAGCTGTGAATGCAGCGGTTGCAGTGAACCAGACTCAGGCAATTATGGAATTACATACCACAATGTTGCAGTTGTCAGAGTTCATGGCCATGCAGCAAGCGCAGGAAATGACCCAAGCACGTCAGCCCGGTGCCGTGACGGGAACCCCCTGGATTGGGGGGCAGCAGGCGGGGCAGGAAACCGGTGGGTCCGATGATCCAAACGTATTTGGGAATTAAGAAGATGAAATTGAGATTGATGGTGGCGCTTGCGCTCCTCGTTGTTTCTGGCTGTACAAACACGCGCGATGACATGGAAGTTATCGGAACCGGCCGTGGCATTGACGATTACAAGGTTTCACCTTGTGCATGTCGATCACTCGAAAACGTTCCGCCAACCGATAAGGACATACAGGCGATCAAGCGTTGGCGCGTTCCGAATGCGTAATTTTTTTGTTTCTCGACGCGATCGTATTATCCAGGAAGTGCCTCTCGGCAATGAAGCTCATGAGGATGAGGTTGGAGATTTCCCAACAAAGAAGCGTAATGGCAACGACGTACATGCACGCCAGTTGGGTTACAAGATCTCGGTCATTCTCAATGTAATTCTTGTTTTTGCGGTTTATGGGCAAGTGAATTTACTTCAGATGCTGATGCCATTGAAACGGGATGTTCCTTGGGTTGTTCAAATTGGCGATATCAACAACACAACGGTACGCACCCGCATTTTGAAGCCCGGATCTGACGGTGAACGTATTCTCAGTGAGTGGGAAGCAGCACGGTATGTCACATACAGATATGAGGTCGTCCCTGTGGCGAGCGAGATGTCACGTCGTTGGGCTGACAAATGTGTTCAGACGAATGATCGTGGTTATGTTGATGATATGTGCGGTTACATAGCGCTTCGGTCTAGTGAACAGGTTTATGCGCAGTTTCTAGCCGAAAACAGCGATATCAATTCCTTGATCAAAAAAAGCATCAGCCGGGTTGTATCGTTTGATTCCGAAGGGATTTTTAAAGGCTACCGAACCACATCCGAGGGCAGCGAGATACAGTGGGAGTTTCGCATCACGGTTGCTGAATATGGCCAACCGGTCGGGCGTGCGACTTTCGACTGTAGTGATGAAAAATACCAGGGTCAGGAAAATGGCAAAGGCTGTTTCCTGATCAATAAAACAAAATTGATCATTCAGATGTGGACACGTTTCGATCATTTGACCGGTTCCTATCAAAATCGGTTTCTGAACCAGCAAGGGTTCATGGTCACAGATTTCGTTCCGACCCCGGTCATAGGCAATAAGGTTTGACGATGAAAAAAGGACACATAATCGGTCTTGCGATGATCTTTTTGCCGTTCTCGGGTCATGCCCAAGGTTTGATCGATGACGTCGCAGGTGGCGGGGTCCAAACGATGCAAGGGCAAACCGGCGGGGATGAGGACCTTGACTGCTATGAATGCGATTTGCGGTCGAAGCAGGAAGTGCTTTATGATGATAAAGTCAGTAAAGAGAAGGACCAGGTGGGTAAAGGCATAAAAGAGATCATTTATGATCCCTATAATGCACCTTTCATCAATGTCCGCAATTTGGCCGGCACCACGATATTTTTGCCGATCGATGAATCGATCGAAGAAATTTACATAGGCGACCCGACCGTGTTTCAAGCTGATTATCCAAAAGATCAGTCTGGACAAATCACGCGCAAGAACGTGATTAAGGTATCTGTTAATAAAGGCCGAACCGGGGCCGACACGCCTTTGACGCTTCTTGGAAAACGCGGCAAGCGGCAATATAAATTCATCCTGTCAAGCTTCTCACACGATACCGACACAGTACCTGATTTTTGGGTGGATGTCGTTGATCCCCCCAGCAGTACGGTTAGTGCAGCTTATGTTGAGGGGGTAACGACATCAAAATCACCGGCATCTCCGTCAGAGCCAAGCAAAGCCGGCCGGGCGGATAAAAAAAATAACAAGCCGGACTGGATCAGAGCCATCACATTTGATCCGACAGAAGTTCGCACCGATGATTATGAGATTGCTCTTGATAATGAAGATTCGCGTGAGATCGCGCCAGACTCAGTCTGGCATGACAATATTTTCACCTATCTGAAATACAACGAAGACAGATCGGATATTATGCAGCGACCTGCAATTTTGCAGGTCATTGACGACTACAATAGTCCTGTAACAACAGAGGCAGTTGGCGAAAAATCAAACATCATCGCAGTGCGATCTGTCGGTAGAAATCTGTTTCTTGGAAACGGCGACAAGAAAGTAGTCTGCATCCTTTGGAAGGGTGCGAATACCCGTCGGTCGGAACAATAATGATGATGCGAAAAGCTCTGATTTTGTTGTTTCTGTTGACCTACCCGTTCCAGGTGGCAATCGCTCAGGAAGAAGAACCTTCTGTCTGGGAAACCATCTGGGTCATGATTTTTGGCGCAGACGAAAAGTCAGACAAACAGCAAGACAGCGAAGAAACGTCACAAAAAGGAGCGTTGCCCTCTACGCTGCAAATCGGTGATTGGCCGGTGGTCAGTTTTGCGCAGGATCATGCCGCAGTGCGTGAGGATATAGGTGAAATCGTTGTACCGGTGACAAAAAGCCTGTCAAACGGTCGACGCGTCAGTGTCAGATATCGGCTTGAACCTAGCACGGCCCTGGCCAACAATGTCTTTGATCTCGGAAATGGACTGCTCGCCTTTGAAGATGGAGAGCAAAGCAAGGATATCCGCCTCAAACTGCTGGATGATGATGTTTATGCGCCCGGCCAAACTTTGCGTATCACTCTGACAGATGCTATCGGCACAGAAATTGGCACGTCGGTTATCGTCATCGATGTTACAGAAAACGATCGCAAGCCCGAACCAAAATCCGCACCTGGAGAGTTATCGGCCTTACCGGTCGCTGTTGATTTTGGTGAGATCAAATCGGGATTGCGTGCAGAACGCAGTGTTAAGATTACCAATGTCGGGCAATCATCGATTTATCTTAATCGCGTCGATGAAACTGCCGATAATATCTCGATTTCAGCCAGCAATTGTGTTGGTACGACATTATTGCAAAACACCTCTTGCAGCGTCGATCTGTCCTATCAGGCAGGTTTGGTACCAGTCGACGGCGAATTACTGGTGACTGGAGAAACGAATAACGGGGTGATAAATCAGGCTCTGGTGATCTCGGTTCCGCTGAGTGCGCGGGTATTGCCCGAAAAGAAAAAAAATTCTGCCACTTTAGATGCCCGAGAAGAATTAATTCAACGCATCATAGCTGAGCGTAACCAGGCAATGCCCTCGACCATATCGACGGTCGAGATACCTGCGCCCGAAGGCCCCAAAAAGTACCGGATGAGCCAGGAAGATATTTCTGATGAGAACAGCCCTGGACGGCGTGTTTTTGACTATCCGGTAGATCTGTCACGGGTCATTACGACAATTCAGGAAATTCCCTGTGTGACCCAGAAAACGATCAATACGCAGTTGGAAGGAACGATCAGCTGTAAGATTGAAAGTCCGGTGATGGGCTTCCATGCCGTAAGACATGGTAAAGCTCTGGTGCTTTTGGAGCCGGAAACATGGGCCGAAGGAGACTATACCACACTGGATCAACAGGGGGACACCCGCATCAATGTTGCATGGAAGCGTTTCTTGCGTCCTGACGGCTCTTCTCTCTACTTGTCTAACGGGTTTCCTGCAGAAGATGCAATGGGCCGTATGGGTCTGCATGGCCCGGTAGATAACCACAATTTTGAAAAAATCGTGTCACCCTTATTGCTTTCTGGAATCGTCGCCACAGGCACAGAACTGCTTTCGGTCGGCGACGATTATCTCAACAGTGCAAGTCAGCAAATCATGGTTGATGGTACAACCCGTGTCGTCGGCGAAATGCTTGAGCGTAATATGGATTTGCGCCCGATCATGACGATCCCGGTACGAACCCGGCTTTTGATCAAGCCGACAACGGATCTGTATTTTAAAGAAACAGAAATCGTACCTTTCACCGATTCCGAAGGTGTCATTGCTGCAAATGACAATTTGAAAGAAAAGGACCAGGGGAACCAGGCTGCTTCGAGTGGGGACTCAAGCAGTAACGGCACGCGCAGCCTCGCGGCGCAAGCGACAAAATACTGAGTTAAAAATTATCCTTGCCGGGAAAATTGGACATTTTTTGGAGGTTAACATGCCTGTCCAAATGGTTCGCGCACGCGAACTCATCCTGGCACTTGGGATTATTTTTTGCTGGTCGGTGCCTTGTGCGCAAGCGCAGGAGACCCCGGATATTTTTAACACAACATCACCACCCGCAGCTGAGCAGAACACGGCTTCGGACGGCGATGCGACGGGCGCCAGCGCCGAAAAAACAGCAACTTCGCCTACTGCAAGCCGACAGGCTTCTACAGATAAACCGGCGTTGAAAATGCAATTATCGTTTGTCGACGAGGTTGCTGTTGGGAAAGACGCACAAGTCCGCGCCAGAATTACCGACCCATCAATCGGCACACAGGACATGCGCAACACCGTACAGCTTGTTGGTACGATAAAATCGGGTGAACCGGTTGAGGGGTTGGTGCCGTCGTCTATTGCATGGGCGCAAATTCAACGTACTGACACTGCTGCATCCTCACAATTGCAAAATGCCCTGGAAAGTCGCTTTCGGATTTCCGAAACCATGCCCGTGATCAACAGCAATGAAATGATTTATGCAGAAGGGGATGTTGATGGTTTGGTGACCAGTGCAATGTCCCTGATGTCAGACGACGCAGCTGTTGCGGATACTCCGGTGTCGTCTGCGAGGACTGCACCCGGGGGTGATGCCGGAAAATACAAGACCTCTGGAAATGGTCAGGCTGAAAATTCAGCCTTTAAAGACATCAACATTCCGGACCCCGAAAAAGAGACCCCGCAACTGGCGAAAGCTGAAGATGTTATCGCCGAAACGACAATGGGTTGCGATATTCTTGTCGATCTCGAAGGAGGGGTTGCAAAGCAACAAAGTCAAAAACTTGTAAATGGCTCCCCCCAGGGAGGATGTTCTCCAAACGGCACGAACTACCCCCTGGCACGAAGTTATGCGAGTTGCCAGGATATTGTCGACATGAACAGCCACAAGGCCTGGGCATCTTACAAACGTTTTTACGTCGACAATGGGGGCACCAACCAGGTCGTCGATAGCGAATGCCAGAAAGACGTAGAGCTGGTTTACGATATCTTTCAAAAACCGGATGAATGCACCTATGAAGTCGACCTGGTTAACAACATGGTTTTTGAGCGCGGAAAGTGGGTGTACCAGTCAAAAAACATTTCCAGCGCCTGGAATGAAATCGAAGTAACAGGTTGTCAGCGGATGGAAAGCAGCACCATTCCGCTTACCGAGACGGAAGACGGGTGTACACCAAGGCATGATTTTGTTGCAGGCATTAGCCACCAGCAGACCCGACTGTATTATGTCGAGGGTGGTCAGCACAAAATGGTCTCGGAATGTACGGATAGCGGAAAAACCTATCCTCATATTAAAAATACGACCGCTTGCGAAGATCTTGCACCAACAAAGGTGCAGCTTGGACTTGAGAGCGGTAACCGGGTTGTTTTCAAACAATCCCGGATTGAGATCATGGTCGATGATCAGGCTGTCGCCATTACGGACTGTGCGCCGGATGACAGCCAGTCGACGACAGCCTTTCAGGATGCTGCGGGCTGTGAAACGACCTTTTATCATTATCTTTCGTCGGGTCAGTCCTACGGCGCAGCCCGGTGGAAATATAAATTCCCGGGAGAACCCGAAATCGTCCTGTCTGAATGCCTGCAGGACAATGATCTGCTCTATGTCCACCAGGTTCGGGTTGCTGGTTACGAAAATAATGACGAAGCCCTGGTGTCATTTCCGAAAACGGAAATTTATATCGATACACCAAATGACAAGCTGGTTGTCAGCGAAGCGCAGGTGAGGGAAGGGGCCGCTGAGATCCCTTATACCTTTCAGAAGAACATGAAAGTTTCTACGGGCGAAATCTTCTATGAAGACGGCTCCTGCACCAAAATGATGAACCAAAATTCGGTCGATCGTTATCTGCGTGGAGACGGGATTTCGACATTTGATAATATTCTGGGCGAAGCAGAATCACTTAACCAGGGGAACGGGTGTACGACAGCAATAACCTGGGGTCCTGATTATCACGATCAATATCAGCAACCCACAAATTGGCAGACCCAAAACGTGTGTGGAAGCTATTCATACACAGACTACCGGAATGAAGATCATGTCGCGCAAGCGACAGACTATTACCATTGTTCTTGGACGTTGGCCGACGGCAAGAAAACAGTAAAGCGGGACGATGGCGAAGTTATTGGCGAGGTGCTGTCGAACACCTGCAAAAGTGCGCCAAAGCAATTCATCCGAAGCGAACCGAACAATCCGTCGTTCATTCGAACAATCAGTTGGTATGGAGGGTGGAGTTATCCAACCCTGTCAGCAGTAGATAAAAGTAACTGTGCGACGACATGGGGGTGGCAATGAGTTCTCCTTATTCAGCCACGCTTCTTGAAACCTATAAACCTCTTGGCAGGTTATTGAGCCTGCCAAGGTGGAAAGGAAATGCGACAGAATTCACCCTTAACGGCCCCGAAGAAGGGTACATTTATGTCGCTGGCACAGGCAAACAATGGCTCACGAAAAAGGATTTCGAGTTCATAGATGCACGCTATATGAACGACCTGTTTCACTCTCTTGCAAATGCGCACGGAGTGAAATACAGCCCGCAAATGCCTTTGCTTGCTTGCAAAACACCCGATGGCCATCGCTTTATGGGTATTACAGGCCCCACAGTTGATGAAGATCATCTGGCCTGCTCAATCCGTCTAAAACGGCGCATCAATGTTACCTGGGAAGATTATCTCGCTGATTGGCCGAAAGATGAGGTTAATCGTGTTCAGGACCGGATCAGGCAGTGCTTTGCCGACGGCAAAACCGTCCTGATCCTCGGTGGTACCAACGCCGGTAAAACCACGGTTTTGAACCTGGCGGCAAAAGATGTGCCCCGGGAAGACCGCGTGATCACGCTTGAAGATACCAGGGAACTGGAATTTGAAAACCGCGACAAACGGCATTTTATTTATGCCCGCTATGACGGATCATTGAGGGTTACAGCGGCCGACCTGATTGATGCCGTGGTGCGTCTTAACCCTGATCAATTCTGGATATCCGAATTGTCGATCAGAAACGCGGCTGCCGCGTTGCAAATCATGGACACCGGCCACTCATTCAGTGCGACCAGCCACGCCAATACGCCTCTGGACGGGTTGCGGGGGTGGCGCCGGCGCGTCGCCCTCTCCGGCGGTGCTGAAACCGAGCTGGGCGGCATGATGGACTTATTTGCCGATAACGTTGCGCTGATCATTCAGGTCAAGCAGGTCCACGGCGATAACGGTAAATCCGACAGTCGACGAATAACCGATGTCATCAGCGCAAAAGAAGCTCTCGCCAAACGTGAGGTGCGCGAAGAACTCGCGAGTGAACCGGTATTTCCCCGACTGCCGGCTCCTGAAGAGATGAGAAACATGATCATCTACGGGATTAATGGAGGCAAGCCGCTGACCCCGAACCAAGAGGAAAACCTCAAGATGATGGGCATGATGCTTGCCATGCTTCGACCGGTACAAGTCAACCAGGACAATCACAGCCCGGGTTATGCCGGCTCACTTGATCCAATTGAGCAAATGCAAGTCAATGAAGGTCTTCTGCAGGGCGAGGGGACCGGACCCAAATTTATGGAGGTCGCGCAATGAATATGAAAATCAACAAGCGCGTTGAAGCGCTTGATCGCCATAATCAATGGAACAAAAACGCGGCTTTGCCCCTGTTTTTTTCATTTATTGCTGCCGTGATGCTGTCGTGGCCGATCGACGCCATGCTTTCGCGAGGTCAGGAAGGGGCTGCGCTTTTTACCCTGGCAGTAGCAGGTCCTGCCTTTTTGTTCCTGTCCTGGGCAATTCCGCGACGCAGTTCGGTTTTCAATATGAAGGTATCGGCCGGTGCCTGGTTCTTTTGTCTTTTGTTTTTATGTCTGGCCATGCTTGCCTTTGCAGGCTTCTGGATATTGGCCTTTAAAGGCTTTGCCGGGAACTGGCTCGTCGATACCGCAAACTGGTTTCGGCTGTTTGTCTATGACTATGAACGCGTCGCGGATTTTTATGCAACCTGGTTTCAAAACGCCTGGGCAATCTGGTGGCCAATGCCCAAGGTGCCGGCGATCATGTTGCTAATAGGGCTGTTGGCCACAATCGTCATCCGATTGCAAAACCCGCACGACAAACTCCGAACCATTCATGGTAATTCAAGGGTTGCTACGATGAAGGATTTGAAGCGTTGGAAACGCTGGCGCGATACGTGGTTCTCGCCAAAAAATTCAATGTCGACCAACCTGCTTGATCAAGGCGGGATTGTTCTTGGAAAATTTCACAAAAAATATCTGCAAACAAATGCCACGCTGACCAGTCTGGTCCTCGCTGCCCCTGGGTCGGGGAAAACATCCGGGGTTGCAATACCGACAATTCTCAACGCTCATATGCGCGACTGGTCGATGTTCATCTTCGATATTAAAGGAGAGCTTTATCAGGAGACAGCTGGTTATCGTTCTGAATGTTCGGCTGTTTTGCGTTTCGAGCCGCGGGGTAACAGTGGTGCACGATGGAATCCGCTGTCCCCAACGCATTCCCTCCCCGATGGAGGGAAATTATTCGAGAACATGATGAAGCTCGATGCCGCGCTTGAGAAGCTATATGGCAAACGCGCCCTTGACGCACGTGTCACCCTGTTAAAGGAAATCAGTCATAACAATGACTGGGAAAACTGGATCGTTCGAAGCCCGGAAGAGCTTGCAGAATTACTTCCCGACGCAAAAGGCAAGATTGCGGGAGTTATGAAAAACGAAGTCACTCACTTGACCAAGGCGATCGCAGGAATGCAGGCAGATCGAGAGGGTTATCTGCAAAAGCTGGTTTTTGGACTGGTTCCGGAACCGGCCGGTGGCGGCGGTAATTCAAAACACTTTATTGATCGCGCCCGATCAGCTGGTTTCGCGCTGATGGGCTACACCATTGCGTATTGCGAAGCAGATGGCATTGAGCCGAATATGGGGAGATTAATCGACATTTGGTCAAATGCCGTTGACGAGCATGGAGGCGCCCAGGACGGCAACAAAGAGCAACAGGGAAATGCCCATGATGGGGCGCTTCAATCCATGATCGATCGTTGCAATGATTACGGTTATCCTGAACGTGTCCGTCAGGAGCTGATATCGCTCAAAAACACGCCGCCTGAAGAACGCGGGTCGATTTTCTCGACACTGGATAACGGGCTGGCCATCTTTAAAATGCAGACGGTTCGCGACCGGACTTCAACCTCGGATTTTCGCCTAGATGATATGCGCGGCATGACAGGTGCTGACGGAAAGCAATATCCGGTCACACTTTATATTATCGTGTCTTTGGAAGACATCAAACCCATGGCGCCAATTATGGTGATGCTTACAGAAGCCATGCAATCGCGGTTAATTTCTCAGTCACCGGCTTTTGTCAAAACGGCAAGAAAGGTCTTGTTCCTGCTCGATGAATTCGCGCAGCTGCCAAAAATGACAACGCTCCTTTCTGGCCCGGCCGTTGGCCGCGGGCAGAAGGTAGGCAACTTGTTGATTGCCCAGTCCTATGGTCAGATCAAAGAGACCTACGGGGCAGACGGATTGAAATCATTGCTCGATACGACAGAGTGGAAAATCATTTTACCTCTGTCTGACGGATCGACGGCGAAAGAGATTTCCGAAATGATTGGCAATCAGACGATCTATGAACAGAGCGAAAGTTCTCAACGGATAAGGCCATTTGGCATCTTCGGAGATTTGTTGTTCGGCATTGTCGAAAGCTTCAGTGATAATAAAGGGCAAAACAGGGCAAATGACGTCAATGAAAGTCGTTCTCTGAAAGGAAAACCTGTCTTCTCGCCGTCAGATCTGATGTCGTCAGATACAGACGACGTATGGCGTGCTGGCCAACAGATCGTTTTGGCCTATCGCCGATACAATCGTCCTATTGTCGCAGACACACCGTATTTTTTTAAAGACAATGCAGTGTTGGCAAGGACCAAAATCCCTGCGCCGGTTCCAACCGCGCAAACCCCCTTCAATGGCCAGGGATTTTGCGGCAAACTGGCTCACCTTAGAAAATCGGATCCTGCAAAAAAGAAAGAGGCAAAGCCCTTTTCCCTTCAGGATGCCGCGTAAGGAAAACACAGAAAACCCCGCTTATCGCGGGGTTTTTCTTTGATCGACTTTCACACTGGAAAGGGTCTTTGAGCTTGTTACGGCTTTCGCCGGTGAATGATCGCTATCTGGCTAATTTTTCCCAATGCGCAATTTCCCGATCAACATCTTCGGCGCGTTTTTGCGATCCTGATATCTTTCGCAAAAGGCTTTCACGATACGCATAAATATCCACAATTGCCCTGCGTTCTGTATGAGATAACAACCGGATTTCCTGATCTGAGGGCAGAGGGGGGATCGCCAGCCCGGCCAATTCAAGTTGCAAATGCTCTATAGTTTCTCTGTGCTGCACCTTTTCGTCATGCAGCATTTTTAGGGCGTGAAGTGCATCAGCGATAACGGAGTTTTCTTCAATCATTATGCCCATGTCCCTTATTTGGAAAGACGACTGCGTGGCTGTCCGCGCTGACAATCACGTTTAGAAATAGATCCCAGAAGACAAGATAGATCCATAAAGTGTCGGTTAAGCCGGCTGACTTAAGATAGTCTCAAACCTCGCCAGATGAAGTTTTTCTTAGGTTCTGCCGTAATCGTTCAGTTTGCCCAAACGCCCATAGAGTCCGCTACCACTGACTGCGTGGTGGAGCCCACCCTTTATGGGCTGCATGTTTTTTCTTAGCCAACACATAAATCCCAATCGGAAAAATCAAGACAAATAGTCCAGAAACACCCATTAACAACATCAGGAAAAGAGCTGGCAGACAGGCTATGAAGAGCCCAGGTAATAAACGCTGTTCAACCGAATACTTAAATGCACCGCAACTGGCACAGGTCGATGCACCACGGTTCAGCGGATTTTTGCAAAACTGGCAAGTACCATCCTCAAAAACCTCACTCTCACTTTGAGCATTTTGAGTAAAGTTTCGTCTCAATTCTTCCCTGCGCGTCTTCGCAGCATCTACCCAATCAGGGGAAGAGTTCTCTCTATTCTGGCATTCTTCTCGTTCAACGTCCTCGCTTCGATGAGGAGATGCCGCTTTCTGATGAGTATCATCAATTTCAGCCGAGTTTGCAGGCGTCCCCCAGAAAATATCGCCATGGATTTCATAATGGCGTTCCAGATGAGCTGCCTGATCTTTCATAAGCTCACTGCGCAGCAAAGCTTGGTCGAAAGGTCTGCTGAACTTGACCGCCAGCTTGATCAATTCGTCAGGGACAGCATATGTACGAGGGCCGTTCCCTTCCCATATAAGTGGTATATCACCACCGGGTTCCAGTACTTGCAGGAAGAAGCTGCCAATCGGAGGGTCCCATCCGATAATTACGTCATGTTCATCAGATTCAAGAATACATCGGCTCATACTGTAAATTCATCCCTTATTTGCAATGGTATTCTGCCGAATAGGGTTACACTGCACGGTTGTTCTTAATTTGCGTGAAGTTCTTCCACAAAGACCTTGCCGGTCAGGCCCAGCTTTACTTTGAAATGTCGCGCCTGGAGGGCATCGTTGATGAGGGACGGGCGATAACTTACCCAATTTTGTCCATCTGGATCTCGGACACTGCGATAGGCAATGCCATGCCATTCTGAAGCTCTAACGGTTTCACCGAAGGTTTGTGTGTTTGCGTAACACGCCACGTCAGGATTATGCAGGTCGTTATGGCCGTCGCGGATATCAACAAAGCTACCATCCTGTTTGGCGGTGTATTCGCGATAAACCTGTGTGATTTCAGGCAAGGCGCTTAGAGACAATTCTCGGCGTAAGCCGTTGGTAACTTCGGCCATAGCCGTCTGGATGGAGCTTGAGGCGTACCATGCACCCAAATACGGGCTCGAAAACCGTAGTCCATTGGGGGATCCATGTACGAAGGCAGCAAGGATGACAGATGCATTTGGTTTGCCAAACACCAGTTCTTCAGCTGGTAAGCGTTTTAGGCGGGATTCTGAAAGCCGGTCATTTGTCCAGCTTTCAAGCTTCAGTATGGCGCGGGCTTCCTCCGCATTCTCCGCCATATCGAAAGCGTCTAATGGTGGAAATTGCGAAGGAATAAGCCGATGTGTTCTGTCTGGGGCGGTGCAGCCTTTGACATCGTCTAAATCATAAGCACTCATGCCCAAACAATATCTCCCGAGGTCACTGGCGCAACACCGCTTTCAGTGTCCGGTGCATCACGCAACCCACCACGCCAGGCATCGAGATAACGGCGGACGGTTGAAAGATCATCCGGTTTGCCATTGAGCATGACATCAAGCGGAGATTGCCCAACAAACGGTTGCCCGTTGTGTTGCCCTTTGAACCACGTCATGGCTTCCGCATCGACAATGAATAGGATGGTCAGTGCTTTGTGAATGCCAAGTACGTTCGATATCCGCAGCAAAGTATCCAAGCTTAGGGTAATTTCCTCTCCCCTTGCCGCTTTGGACAACCAACCATAGAAGGTGGAACGGCTCGGTTCACCAAGAAGCGTACGTTGCTGAGCTTCACTCAATCCCCAACGGTCTGTGATCACTTTGAAGGCTTTTAAGCCTGGGGCACTCACGTCACGACGATCTTTGTCTGTGATGAGTTCCAAATTGACTGATGCAACACCGTGGTTTGCTTCATGGATTTGTGCAACACGCATGTTTCTATCTCCTTTGGTATCTAGATTAGAACATACTGTCCATATCTGGACTTGTCAAGGTTTCTGCATTCTATTCGCAGGTGAACAGGACGAAACCCGGACGCATCTCGGAGGGGGTGTTGTCCCTTATTTGGAAAGTCGCCTCTGGTTCTACTAGAGCTCCAAGACTAGCATTACGATGCTAACGGCACCTACAAATATAGTCATCATTCTCGCGTCCTTCTCTGGGACCTCTACTCAACAGAGGCGCCACAGGATAGGGCACTTGCCAGGTTGTAAATCTAGAAATGATTAGCAATCTAGAAGCACAATTTTGGCGTGAAGTATATTTACAGACAGTGTTTTTTGCGATAGCGGATTAGTTGCGTTTCGCGATGACCTCGAATCTACTGGATGTAATCCTTGCATCCTTGTTGGACTGTTCTTTGAACAGAGAGGCCCATCGGTTGGCGGGCTTTCGGGATGCCCCCGGTTTACCCGCGCCATAAATAGTGGTCGCCCTGGAGTTCCCAGGTCCCAAGGAGATACCGAGGGCCGCTGCTATGCCAGTTCATGCCGTTTTGATTGCGACCTTAGATCGCACTAATCTTCTTGTCCGAGCGTTAAAATCGATTTCTATCCAGACATGTAAGCCTGATCGCATTGTGATCGTCGATGACTCTAGGGAACCCGATATAGAGGCCCTTGAACGTATTGGGACTGAGTTTGACTTGAACTTGGAAATATTAGCCAACCGACGGACGGTTGGCGCAAGTGGAGCATGGAATACCGGGTTGGATCATTTAGTTCGACAGGTATCTGACCCTTATAATATAATAGTATCGATCCTTGATGATGATGACTGGTGGGAACCAGACTATTTACATCATGTGAGCGCCTCTTTTGATACCGATATAGAGGTGGTCGCAGGCGAGCTCATTAGACACGACGAGTCTTCGCCCGAGGGGAGGCTAATAGCTGCGCCCAATGCCTTGTTGGCCGACGATTTCCTTGTTGGCAACCCAGGTATCCAAGGGTCGAACCTTTCTTTGCGACTCTCTACTTTGTTGCAAGCTGGACTGTTTGACGAAGCGCTGGCCAGTTGTACCGACCGCGATTTATGTATCCGTCTCGCCGATCTGGGAGCTCGCTATCGGGCCGCGCCTAGGGCAATCGCCCATCATGATTGTATCCATGGGGCCGTCCGACTATCGGACCCGACCTGCAAAGCCAAATGTCAGGGCCTAGAGACCTTCCATGCGAAATGGCGACTAAGAATGACCTCCAAGCAGTACGAAGCATCCACCAAAAGAGCATTACGCCTCTTCGGGTGGGCTCCTGCGGTAAACAAATCTGCCGCTCCTAATGCTGTTCCCTCTTTGGTCTATCCTTCTGCCCCTGATCCATTAGTATTGGTAGTTGGGATTATCGTTGACGGCAACAATGCACAAAGATGTCTTCCACTAATCGATGGACTTGCCCCGTTGGCGGGCCACTCATTTGTTGATTCTTTCGACATCGTCCTGTTGGAAAATGGCGACGCAGATGGGTTTTCAAAAGTCTTGGATCATGTAAAGGCCCTGGGCCTCGGTGTGTGGCCGATCGAGATCGATGAACAGCTTTCCGCAGTCCCGTTTCTACCTCTAACGGAGGCTGATATTACCCGTCGGAAGTCGATTGCGGTCTCCCGAACATTGCTCCAACGATTTGTTTACGAGGTTTCACAAGTTCGTAAAAGCGCCTCCGTGTGGATTCTTGATGACGATTTCCGGGTGTCGACGGAACTGGATGATCTAATAGCGGCGTTAATCTCATGTCGCGACAGTTCCATTGACGTGGCTTTGGGTGGTAATTCTGGCGCCGCGCCAGTTCCAGCTTCTTCTCTGTTACGGACGCAATTGGTTGATCTTGTGCACCTATTGACTTGGAGCAGTCAGCGGAGAGCGGATGAACAATTTCCAGACGCAAAAAAGTTAAACCTGCGCTGGTCCAGCGGTCGACGGGATGTGCATTACGACCTCAGTCGTTGGGAAAGTGACAGGCTGGAAATACCATTTTTGCCTGACCTTCCTCCGATGTCATTGGCGGATGGAGTGACCTGCGTGCTGCAACGAGCAGAACGTACATTTGCCGGCGAGCCTATAACCCGAGCGGTCGCTGAAATGCCGGTTTGCCAGCCGGAAGCTGCCAGGGCGTCCTGCTGGCGTGGCGGTAACACATTCATCACTGATGCGACATTGTTGCGCGATATTCCGAACATGGCTCCACGCGTAAATGGCCGCCCAACCCGCAGGTCTGACATGATATGGGCAGCTAATGTCCTGCATCGATTCGGTAAATCTATCAAGGCCTTCCGTATCCCAATGTACCATGATCGGGCTAGCGAGCAGCCAGATGAGGATGACACCCACCGGCTTGTCGACGACATTTTGGGTTATGGATTTTTCACCGCTTACGATGAAGTGTTGATGAACCGAACCGGGACGTTGCCATTTACTGACGTTGAGCGTCAACGCGTTCATCGGCTTACCCGAAAGTACACTACCGAACGCCTAGCGGCCTACAGGTTGAGCTTCTGGCGGGTCATCGGTTTGGAGCGAGCGCTTGATCGTCTGGTAGAGAACGAACCCTGGTGGCTGCTCGAAGCACGGCCTGGTTTTAATCGGTTTCGCAAGTTATTGGCCCAAACGGCAGAGATCAGCCACCTAATGCGGGTGGAGATCTGCGTCGAGGCGGGGTTGGCCCGGGGAGAATTCGACGAATTCCTTAACGACATGGACCGTATTCAGCCAGAGCTGGCGGCTCAACAATTCCCGTTCTTCCGTGACTGGGTCTGTGCGGGGAGGGAGGCACTTGCTGGCGCGTTGATCGCTAAGAGGCTGGAGCGAAAAAACTTAGTACTGCTCGGAATGGGATCGGAAGGCGTTGTCGTGCGAACTGACCAGCGGGTCGTGAAAGTTTTTGACCGTTGGACCCCGTCTGAGAGGCAAAAAGGTGTATCTATTCTGTCTGAGTTGATGACGGCTCCCACCGGGGGGGCTCTGCCCAACCTGATCGCAATACATGAATGGCCGGAGGCTCTTGCGGTCGAATACCACTTTGAAGAAAGTAGCCCTTATCTTGGAGGCGAAGGACCGGCACTTGTCGCTATGCTTCGCGATTTGCGACACAGAGGCTGGGTACACAACAATCTTAGCCCAAAGAACCTGCGACTCACTAGGCATGGCTTACAATTAATCGACGTAGGTAAGTCTCTGGAGCGCGCTACCCCGCATGGCGAAGAGATGATGATTCGGCGCGCCTTCCTGTCGTGGCGTTTCGCCCAGCGTGACGATCTTATGGAGTTAATGCGCCGTTCGCTAGTCACTGAGTCCCTAGCAGAACTGACGGGATGGCGCACCTTGCTAGAGGCCGTTGTTAAACGGTCGTCTAAGCAACGGCTCGACCGCTTCATTCGCTGTTATGTCGAAAGACATCAACCCCAGACCATCCTCGACTATGGATGTGGTAAGCCTCGGGATGTGGCGGAATGGACAAATGGTCTTCGGTTGACCGCTTTTGATATCGACCCGTCGCTCTATGCACGCTGGCGGCAAGACACTTCGCATAACAGATTTTGGGGTGTGAAAGAGATGGAAGCGGGATTGGCGGAGGCTGAAACCTTCGATCTCGTTCTCTGCTCGCTAGTGTTGTGTGTGGTAGATGACACTACAATGGCCTCAATCCTCGGCAATTTGCGCCGCTTGGTAGCGATGCAAGGGCGAGCGATAGTTGCCGTGTGCGACCCCACAGCCTTACACGTTACCCATGCAGTAGACCAGACCCGGTTCGGCACAGCAGATCTCGACCCGGCCATGCCAACAACCTATCATAAGTGCGTGGGCGAGGCGACTGACCAAAGAGTGGAGTTTCATCGCTCCGTTGAGGCCTACCGGCGCGCTTTTGCTCGGGCTGGACTGCGGGTGCTTGAGGAACATCCGATCGGGGGCTATGACGCTAACAGACTGGAACGAGTGCCTGAGTTTCTTACTTTTGAACTAGCGCCTCTGCCAGATTTGACGGTGCGCACCAGTTTGCTGATCAAGCTCTGCGCCATGGAGGCAGAGACCGCCAGTCATCAGGTCCGGCATCTCGCGAGCCAGTTAGGGCGACCACGCGCATTCGATGAGGTCGTCTTACTGATCGATCCGTACCAAGGTCCGTTTCCCCGTGCTCATTCCCCTGCGAACCTATCTAAACTTCGTGTTGCAGCAGCGCGACTAAAGGCTGAAGGCATCGTCGACCGGATCGTGGAGGGGGTTACCGATGGTATCGCCGCGGCAAAAGCAGCTCAGCTTTGGACTGACTGCTACGCTTACCATGCCCATACTGTAAATGGGCAACCAGCGACGGCGATACTTACGGCTATGGAAGGCTGCTTGGGCGATTATATCCTTCACGTTGACGCGGATGTTCTAATAGCACGACCTGACCCGGATTTTGATCACATAGCTAATACTGTTGACGTTCTGGAAAAAAAACCGGACGCGGTAACCCTTGCGCTGTCTGTTTACCGCGATTGTGATCCTCTGCCACGTTGCGAATCAGTTCACGGAGTACCGTACCGTGTAGAAGCCATCTGCGGCTGGGTTTCTAAGGATCGTCTAATTGCAATGTGCCCGTTCGAAGGTGGCGTTCAAGCAGGCCGCTTAAACTTACCATGGCATCGCATGCTTGATCTGTCAGTTCGTCACAAAAAAGCAGCTTCATTACGTCGAGGCTCGAATGCACTCTGGTTTGCATCACTGGATAATCTCACGAAGGTGAGGGCCGAATTCATGGATGTGGTGATGGGGCGCATGGAAGCCGGTCACGTCCCGGCGCTGCAGGCAGGGCGGCCATTAATCTCAGGTAGTATCTCCGATTGGCTTGGACCTGTCCGGCATGAGAGCATGGTCGTCATCATTAGTGGCAGGAATGTCCGGCCAGGAGCCGTTAATCGCTGCTTCGCCTCTCTGCGCGCGCAATTCCACCAAGATTGGGGTGCCATTGTCATCGATGATGCATCTGATGAACCTTGTCGAGAGGCCATCCGGCGCGAATGTCGTCCCTTTGGTAGTCGTATAACCGTCCTGCGTCGCCATAACAGGAAGGGGCTGTTAGCCAATATTGTGTTGGCTGTGCGTGAGCTGGTCCAATTGTCGGACACAGTTATCGTTCTACTGGACCTCGACGATGCATTGGCAGATCACAAAGCTTTGGGAACCGTAGCCGCTGCGCACAGTGAGGGGGCTGATCTCACCGTCGGGTCTATGCTTCGTACGGACAAGGCAGCCTTCTATCCAGTCGATTTTTTAGATCCCAGGAATAAGCGTGGAGGGAACGTATGGCAACACCTGCGAACCTTCCGTAAATCGCTGTTTGACCGAATCCGCTCAAGTGACCTCAAGCTCCAAGGGGAATGGATTGAACTCGCCAATGACTGGGCATACATGCTTCCCATGGTGGAGATGGCACAAAACCCAGTGTGGCTTTCCAAGGTTCTATATCTACATGAACCTTCTACATCCCGCCCGATAGAGGAGAAGGCCGCGCGCGAAAAAATTATATCTCGGATCGTCGCTAAACCCTCATACAGAGGTGAACGGCAACCAACTCCGCAAGTGACCGTCTTGTGCTATCACCGCATTTTCGATCAGTTTCCAGATGTCGGCGCGGATGCTCTGTATAGCCACCAAGGAATGGCGGTAACGACTTCAACCGTTAGGAAACAGTTAACCTGTGCCCTAAGGGAGTATGAGCCTGTGCGTGTCGCTGATCTTTTGGCCGCGCAACGTGGCGAGCTCTCTCTGCCAGAACGAGCACTGCTTGTAACGGTGGACGATGGTTATCGTGACTTTGCCGCCTACGGCCTTCCCCTAATGCTACATGCTGGAATTGAGCCGGTTCTGTTTGTACGTCGGCCCGCCGCCGATGGTTGGCCTCTTTGGGCGCCGCTCGACTTGCTCTATGTTGGGCGAGGGCTAATCGGAGAAAGCAAACCGTTTCCGGACCCCACGTGGCGCGCACGCTTCTTGGACTTGCCTCTCGACCGACAGTTCGACGAGGTTGAGAAAGTCATCGGCAAGCCCGCGTCCCAGCTAGAGAACGAGCGACGCGCTCTTTATCTTTCCGAGACCGAATTACGGTCGTTATCGGGCGCCGTGCTGGGTTGCCACGGTGTTAATCATGTGCATTGGACCAATTTGGATAATGCAGCACTCGATGAAACGCTCAGCGGTTGTCGCTCGTGGCTGCACGAAATGGGCGAGACACGTCTTGTGGCCGCGTATCCAGACGGCGCGGTTAATGGAAAGGTTGCTGCGTCTTTGGCACAGCATGGATTCGAGGCAGCTTTCGCTATCAACCGACCCGCAGATGCTGTTTCACCTGCATTTGCTTGGAGACGTATCATCATGAGGAATGATCCGGAGCAGTTAACTAACACTTTTCTCATCGGTCGGGAGGACGTCGCATGAGCCGTCGCTCGACTATAGCAATCATTGGGGACGCGGGAGTAAAACCCCACTCATCCGCATATAACGCAGCTCGTGATCTGGGGACGCTGGCGATCGACCATGGGTTCAGAATCGTAACTGGCGGGTTGGGAGGTGTAATGGAGGCGGCCTGTCTCGGCGCCCATGAATCCAGTGTATATCGCGAAGGGGATACCATCGGCATTTTGCCTCAAGACGACCCCAACCAAGCTAACCCTTGGGTCGACATCTCTATTGCCACCGGCATCAATCACGCGCGCAATGCTCTGGTTGCCAACGCGGATGCCGTGGTTGCGGTAGGCGGCGGTGCTGGCACCCTGTCAGAAATTGCCTTCGCCTGGACGTCGCGGCGCCTAGTGGTAGCCCTAGATGTTCCAGGGTGGGGAAGCCGCTTGGCCGGAACCCTCTTAGATCAACGCGTCCGGTATTGCGATATTCCTGACGATCAAATCTTTCCAGCAGCCAGTCCCGCCGCCGCTATAGCTTTGATCGTAGAACGCTTACCAATGTATTGCCGCTGGGGCAGGAGCTTTAAATCCACCTAAGAGGTTGATTGATGCGCAGTCCTCGGAGCCTGACATTTGGACTCCTCATATAAAAACTGTATTTAAAAATTAGGTTAGTGGATTAGTTTTTTTGCTCTCTGTCAGATCGGTCCCTTATTTGGAATTGGGTTGCTGATCGGAGCGAGCGGCCTGCGCGGATTTGTCCCTATCCTGCTCTGCCAATTCCTTATGGATATCATGAACAGCGTTACGATGATTTCGAAAACGAGGAAGAAGAGACCGTTTCAGAGAGAATTCAACGTCTACACGGATTGCGTTGAAGCTAACTGACTGAGGTTACTCACATGATCCATTCAGTATGGCAAAACTCAGTCTCATATCTAATTATACGTTCCCATATTTTACTGACTTTAACATCGGCTTAGCCTATTCACTCTGCAAGAAGAAAGCGCTCCGCTCCTTCTTTCCAAGCTTGTCCCAGTTTGTCTCTGGGTCGTAAATTGTGATCCGCACCTCCCAGGCGAGCTTCAACTCCATTTTGGCAAGCGCGGCGGTCAGCTCTTCTGGACTGATGTAAGTTGCAACCCCGACTCGCGTCCCCCCTATAGGAAGGTTGATTGGAGTCCAAGCGTCCTGCCAGAACGTTGTTCGAGCAACCACCGAGCCCGCTCGCAGCACCTTCAGTCCCCCACGATCTGCATCCAGTTTGGTGGGGCCATTGAAACAATAGCTACATGGTACGCGCAAACCCGAACTAAAATATTCGTCGTGCCAAGTGCCGAGGAGAGCCGGAAGCGCTTTAAAGGTCGCGGGAATCACGGAGCCCGCTTGTGCCGCTGATTTCCAGTCTGCTGTATCAAGTGGTCGAATATCACCAATCAATCCAAATGCGTCAGGGATCACAAACTCTTTGACTTCGGGCAAGACCACACCGGCTCTGTGCTGAAAGTCGTCCGACACAAAAAACGACCTAAGCGATACCTCACCGAACTCAGCGATCTCGCGTGGGGTCGGGACTGTCACCGACAGTAGAGAGCCCTCTCCAGCTCCATTTGACGCTGCAATTGCCGCTTTTGCTAGACACTCAAGATCTGCCTGTTCGTTGCAGCAATCTGTCGCGAACGTGCCTAGCCACGCTGGTGCTCCCGTCGGATCGACTTCGAATAAGCCAGGTAGAACCAGCAGTGTATGCGTGACATAGAACGTCGCGTCTCGCAGGGGCATGCCCCAAAAGACTACTGCATGACCAAGCGTTCGTTGGTACGCCGAGCGCAGTACCTCGCTTTGCTGTGTCATACATTGCGGGTGGAGACCAACGCGCGCTAGCGAGGCGTCCCCAAAATAGTAGGGGTAGTCCGAATAAGGTGCCGACGACCTCTCTTGCACGCGCTTCCACTCAAAGGCCCACTGGCGCATGAAAGGCGCTCCATGCTTTTCCTCGAGCCGTTCAAAATGCATCGACAGAATTCGCGGAACGTCCTGAGTCTTGTGAGACACGAAGTAGCGATCGGGAACGAACTCCGTTGGAGGATCAGCAGCGTCCCACTTCCATCCAGCGTGTATGAACCCTGGTCCATACATTCGTTCGAGGAGCAAATCTGAAAGAAACGAAGACAACTGGATACGTTCGACTACCTCGTCGAACGAGGGACGCTTGCTGGCGTCCGTAACCAAGAGGACCGACAGCGCGGTCTCAACCTCCGACTCGAACTGTCGCGTTTCGATCCACTCCAAAAGCAGAGCGGTTGTCTCGTCATGCCATCGGTCAGAGTGAAGCAGTTCACGAACGCCTCGCGCAGCTCTCCACCTCGCAAGCTTGACAGGCCAGCTAAGCCGCTCAATGAGCAACTTGATGAAGATCGTGTCCGTGGTGTCTACTTGAACCAAAACGCCTCCCGTATTGGCTGGTCTTCGAGCTCGTCGACCAAAACTTCGACGAATGCATCGGCAATCTGCTTTGCGATTTCGGTTTTCCCAGCAAGGACAAGATAGCGCACGAGATACCTTTGGCCGATAACAAACGTACTTCGTCCATACCGATCACCCTTCGAGGTATCGACGATGAATTCCCACCACTCGTCTGGATAGTGCATAGCGGCCCACTTGAGCCGACGCATTACCTCGTCTTCTGAGGCCCAATAGCTCTGCCAGCCGTTCCTCTGAACATGGGCGCGAACCAGCCATTTGTAGGCAGCTTTCTTCCCTTGGATTGCTAAGCTCGCCTCGAATGCGGCATCGAGAATGTCCTCCACACCGTAAGTCGATCGACCCGATAGGAAATAGGCGTTGATCGAATCCAACGCCTCTTTTCCTCGTCCTTGGCTTGTCCAATGAGTTAGCCACTCACGTAAATAGCTTTCGCTCTTGCGGTAGTCGAAGGTGGTTTCGCCTACTGCCACGGCCACGTCGCCGAAGCTAGACGCGTCGAAGCTTGTCGCGCTCTTCGGTGTGCTGTTCTATTCAAGTATGCGGACGAGGATGTCAGGGGATGCGTTCTTGAACTCGATTGAAAAGCCCTTGTCCGGTATAATCTTAATCTTGGTATCTGGAAGTTCGGCCGCGAAGTCTTTCGTCCACATTGCGCGAACCCGGTCGAGCTCGATCGCCTGGACGTCATCGGCGAATAAGACAAGGTAATTCGGGGCGAGAAACTTAAACTTCGCGTTCCCTTCTTCAAGCAGCGCGTCGATCAACCTGGGTTCAACGGCATCAGCACTTGAACCGGCGATTACAGCTTCCCGCGCCTGTCTCATAGCGATTTCCCGTAGGGCCTTTTCATTTCCAGCTTTCGGGCCCAGCAGATTTGCTGCTCGGGAGACAAGCTTCGACAGGCTATCGACCAACCCTTCAGTGTTTTCGATAGTGCCACCGGCAAAACCCATGAAGCTACCGCTCTTGATGATTCTCCGCACATCCTCATCGGTGGTGGCAGCGGCAGCAAGGAACTCCTTCACAAACGCCTTTGCATGTGATTGAAGTTCAGTGTCCTTCTTCCACGATTTCAGCTTGTCATTCATTTCGGATCCCTTATCGGGAAACGTGATCGGACCAGTCTTTGAACATACCTTCCGGGTCACTGATAATGAGTTTTTCTGCCTTATAATGTTCCGCCGATTGCAGCACTTGCTCGAACGCTTTCTGCACTGGAACCCCGAAATCACTCTTCAAGAATGTCACCTCGTTTGCAGATTCTATAAGAGACGCGTCCAGATAACCAAAAACCTCTCCTGTCTTTTGTGGACTGGGATAGACAACAAAAACAAAGACACCCTCTTCTGGTTCTATCTTCTTGGGTATGCGCTCAATCTGCATTTATCTGTCCCTTATTTGGAATTCTTAGAGCTTTTTTTCTCCATCTCACGCCACAACTGATCCACAAAGGAGGCTGTTGTGAGAGTGTGACACTTGTGCTGTCCAATGAGAAACATCGCGATTTCTTTTCTTGAGGGATTGCCGTAAAATGCGCCACGCGCACTTTCCAATTCAGGAACCACCTCTTGTTTTGCGGCCTCGAACGACATCAAAGTGAGAGTCTGGTCTTGTTCAAGAAGTATCCGAGAAGAATCCACACTCCTTATAGCCAGTTGGTCCTCCTCCGCATACTTGAATAGAACAGCACACCTCACAGTTTCATCAAGTTCATTTTGACTGGCACGACCAATGCCTGGCAGGCTCCATAAGCAAATCGAGCATAGGATTATAAACCAAGCACGTTTTCGCCCGCCTCTGATTGAGAAAAGCTTTAGCGGGGGCAGCCGTTTAAACAATAGGGGGCCAATCATTTCGTTCTTCCCTTATTTGGAAATCTGTTCGCGGGCTAGCACGTCCCAGTAACAGTTTGTCCGGCGGTGAAACCGATCAGGGCGTTTCTTGCCATCTCGCCACAGGGTAGGTCCTGTTCCTCTTTCGCGCAGGTCTGCAAGGCTTCCAGGGCATCAATGCCGAAAAGAGAAACCTCGCTGCCATCGAGCGTAAAACTGTCGCCACTATGGACAAGCTCGGGGCGGACTGTGCCGTTAAGCATACGAGGTTCGATAGTCGGTGGGGCTTGTGTTGCTTTACGATCTGTGGGCGCCGGGATCGTGGCGGGCTGATCTTCGCCGTTCAGGCTTGAAAACAGGTCTCCCACCTGACTGCTGACATCACTGATGGTTTGGCAGCCGATCAGGGCGGTCACAGAACATATGATCACTGTGCGCAACCACCCATGCATAGCCTTTTCCTGAACATTGTTTTGGGCGGCAATGTCGGCGCGGCATTACCATGTCAGAAAGAATATTCATAAAATATGATTTTAAAAAGCTATCTGTTTGAGCAGGTAGCTATCTCTTTGAATGGTTTTTGGGGCTTGGGTTCTGAATTAATGAGATCGATAACGGGAATGACCGTTTCGCTGCATTCCCGTAGCTCGGGAAGGTATGAGGCCCTTAAAATATGACTGCCATGTAATTGATGTGGGGTTGAGCCAGTGCTTGGTTTGAAGAGGATGCATGTAGTTATCTTGAGCGAAGTCTCCTGACATAAAGTGACGCATTAAAAGTAAAAATTGTTGATTTAATTGATCTAATAAACCTTAAATATCAAACTAAATATGAAGCAACTGCAGCCTCTGCATGTGCGAATTGGAGTAACGAGACATGTTCAATGGTGCCTTAAAGAATGAGGCTATTACGGCCTTGAAATCCGCTCAGGCGTTATATGAGACCGAAGCAGTTACTCTAGGTGAAACATCGGCACAATTATTTGAACTGCGCCAAACAAGCAGCGAGCAGATTATCACCAAGGTCGAGGGCTATATTAACTCTCTGGCCAACAGCCCGAAGTCTTTCGACAAAACATTTGTTAAATATAGAGCTAGTTTCTCTGCATTTAACGAGATTGTATCTGTGATTGAGGCTGAAGCAGAAAAAGTAAATGCGCAAGCCGGGGGGGGAGCCGTCGCGGGAGTTATTGCTGGGACAGGTGTTGCAGCATTTGCGCCAACCGCCGCGATGGCAGTAGCAACAACTTTTGGTACAGCCGGAACCGGAACTGCAATATCGGCACTTTCTGGTGCGGCAGCAACCAATGCTGCGCTCGCTTGGATTGGTGGTGGCACACTCGCTGCCGGTGGTGGCGGTATGGCAGCAGGACAAGCGTTCTTAGCTTTGGCTGGCCCTGTGGGATGGGCAATTGGTGGAGCAACGCTACTCACTGCCGGAATTTTTGCCCGTAGTCGTAACGGAAAAATCGCTGAACAAGCGACCGAGGAAGCGAAAAAAATCCTAGGCCAGACCGCAATGATTGTTGCAGCTCAGACAGAGGTGACCGGCCTGATTGAACTGACACAAAAACATGTAGAAGGTGTCTCTGCCTTGCTGGGTACTTTACGGGACCAAGCCTCGCACAACTATCTCGACTTTACTGCTGACCAAAAAGATAAACTGGCGGCTCTGATCAACCACGTTCACTCGCTTTCGGCCCTGTTGAACAAAAAGGTTGATGTATGAGCGATAAATCAATGGATAATTTCGGTCAGACAGTTCTGAAAGACCAAGCGGCAGGTATTGTAGTCGAAACAATCAACACACTCCGCATTCAGGATGAGATTGCTCAACTTGCAAAACAGGATGCAGCTTTCGAGCTTGCGATTGCACAGATTGATAAAGTTCGCGAATTTATCTCGCGACCTCAGAATATTTTGGGAAGTATTGCGACCAAACATGGCGAGATTGCAGAGCATGTTGAAGTAGGTGTCCGTAACGCAAGACAAGCTGTTAGCCAAGACGCTATGACAGCGACCTTTGAGGGGGTCCCCCGTACTGGACCAGTTGACTTGATCATTGATGGTTTGGAAGTTCAATCCAAGTTCATCAATGGTGTTTCCAACAATCTTCGCCACGTAATCGGGCATATGGAGATGTATCCTAACCATACTACAACAGGTGGTTACTACATCATCCCTAAAGATACTCATGAGGCGATACAAAAACTTCTGAATGGAGAGCACATCGAAGGGCTCAAAGGGAAGACGGAAGAGAAATTACTTTCCCTTGTTGCGCATATTGAAGAAGTAACCGGAAAACCTTTTAGAGACGTTGTTCAGCCTTCGGTGGTAACTTATCCTGATGTCCAAACCGCCACTGTCGATAGCACTCTCGATAGGGAGAGTGAAAAAATAGCAGAGACACACGAGAGCAAAAAAGAAAACATTATTCTTGATCACAAGCCTTCACTCGAGGAAGCAGGCAAGGCGGCCTTGATTGGTGCAGCCGTGGCTGGAAGCATTACCTTGGCGGCTGGTTTGTACGGCAAGTACAGAGACGGCAAGAATGTCTTCCGAGGTGATTTTACTGAAGAAGACTGGCGGGAAGTTGGCATTGATAGCCTTAAAGGAGCTGCCGGTGGTGCTGTTGCAGGCGGCAGCATCTACCTTATGACCAACTTTGCGGGGATGGCTGCGCCCTTCGCATCTGCGGTTGTTAGTGCATTTAAGGGGCTAAACTCTCTGAACCAAACTTATGCTGCTGGCGAAATAACGAGAGAAGAATTTTACGACCTTGGTATGGTTGTTTGCGCAGAATCTGCTTTTGTAGGCGTCTCCACCGTAATTGGGCAAACAATCATTCCCATCCCTATTCTTGGTGCCGTGGTCGGCAGCGTTGCTGGTAAACTCATGACTGAATTCGTAAAGGGCAGGGACGACAAATTAGCTCGGCGTCTCAGAGAGGACATGGAAGCTTTCAAGGGTAAACTTGACGCAGCATTGCGCAAAACCTTGGAAATTGTGGTTGCCGAGTTGGATAATCTGAAAAATCTAACCGTGATTGCCTTCGACCTTAGCTTAAACACACGTTTGACGGAGCGAAGCATTGAGCTTGCACAAGCTTACGGAGTGGAATCCACCAGCCTTCTGATGACTAACGATGACCTCGACACATTTATGACGATTTAGCTTTGTTGTTTAATGGACAAAAATTAAAGGCGAGGTTGATTCAGTTGATTAATAAACGTTCGAGGGCGAGAAAGCAGAGAATTTCGGCCAATTTAATTGGACATAACATTCTGGTTAATGGCCTTTCGGCAAGGCTTCCAGATAGTGTCGAACGCTCAGCATATAGGGCAGGCTGCGGTCAATCATGAGCTCGACAGGTTTGTCGCCAGCAAAGAGCGGACCCTGATTGGGCAGCAGGATCCAGGAGCGTGCGATCGATGTATCAAAATACAGCTCAAGGCTGCGATAGATGCCGATTGGTGCGCTCAGCCTGATCATCTGATCGACATTGATTCGGCCGCGATAGTTCAGGCGGCGCGCGCCGCGCCATTTGTCCGGAGACATATCGGCAAGGGCTGCTGCCTGACCTGCTCCCCTGAAAAGTGCTCGATTTGAAGTTAGCCTGTTCTCCAACTGAGGAGACAGACGATGAAGAGAAGCCGGTTTAGCTAAGAGCAGATTATTGGCATCCTGAAGGAGCACCAGGCCGGGCTGGGCGCGAAGGAGTTGTGCCGCAAGCACGGCATCAGCGACGCGACCTTCTACAAGTGGCGCTCGAGATATGGCGGCATGGAGGTGTCGGACGCCCGGCGGCTGAAAGCGCTGGAGGCTGAGAACGCGAAACTGAAGAAGATGCTGGGAAAAAACTTCTGAGGCCCGGTTCGAGGCGGCGCGCCGCGGATTGGGCTATGAAGGAAAAGAGCTATTCGCAGCGGCGGGCCTGTGCCCTGGCCGGGATCGACCCGCGCGTGTATCGGCGGCAGCCGACCAGGCCGGAGGACCGGGAGTTGCGCGAGCGGCTGCGGGAACTGTCCGGCGAGAGGCGGAGGTTCGGTTATCGGCGTCTGCACATCCTGCTGAAGCGGGAAGGCTGGGCGCTGAACTGGAAGAAGCTCTACCGGCTCTACCGCGAGGAGGGCCTAACAGTCCGTAAACGGGGCGGTCGCAAGCGGGCATTGGGAACCAGGGCGCCAATGGCGATCCCCCAAGGGCCGAACCAGCGCTGGTCTCTGGACTTCGTCTCGGACAGCCTGAGCGATGGCCGCCGCTTCCGCATTCTGTGCGTGATCGACGACTTCAGCCGCGAATGCTGGCGACGGTCGTCGACACCTCGCTCTCCGGCCATCGCGTCGCCCGAGAGCCGGATCGGATCGCCGAGGTCACAGGCCATGGTGGTCAGCGACAATGGGACTGAGCTGACCTCGAACGCCATTCTCAAGTGGCAGGAGGATCACCGGGTCGAATGGCACTACATCGCGTTGGGGAAACCGATGCAGAACGGCTTTGTCGAGAGCTTCAATGGCCGCCTCAGGGACGAGTGCCTCAACGAGCAGCTGTTCGCCAACTTGCGCCATGCCCGCACTCTGATCGCGGCGTGGCGTGACGACTACAACCATCACCGCCCCCACACGAGCCTCGACGGGCTCACCCCGTGGGAGTATCACCAACGGTTGAAAGAGGACCAAACTCTGAACAGAGCTAACCTATAAGCACGGACTCCAAGGGGAGCAGGTCGCATCAAATGCCGAGATCAAACACTTTAGATTAGTTCTTTGCCAACCGGGGCAGAATCAAACCATTCCTGATCTCTGGCAGCTTCTAGCGCAGTTGGGTCGGTAGCGGCCAGTAACTCGGCAAGTGAATATTTCAGGCGATCGGCCCGGGAGATGACCAGGGTTTCTGTCTTAACTGAAATTGTCACTTCCTGACCTTCTTGCAGGTCCCATGCCTCTACAACATTGTCTGGTAGGGTCAGAATCAATTGGCCATTTTGTGCGGATATTTCAGTGCGAAACATTTTTGTATTTACTATCCCGGGTGCGTGTCGGGTATTGTACTTAAAATGACCTTTACGAGCCATCATCATCACCTTGATCCAGCGAAATTTCAAAGACGACGGGATGATGGTCTGAATAGTACTGCCGAAAAGTATTGTGATCGTATGGGTTTCCTGGAAAGGCACCCCGGCTTGTATCCCAGAATGGCTCGGCAGCCTTGATGAGGTTGATGACTGAAAACTTTGGCAAGATTTCTGATGAATTTGCTGGCCGGTAAAGGACGTGGTCGTAGGGCTTCGGACCATTCAGATTGGTATTGGTGGGCAGGCAGGTGTCATTTAGTGATACGAAACTGGCCGGCAATATCGCGGCAAGTTCCTCACAATCCTCGATATTCATGTCGCCCAGAATGATGAAGTCTTTTTCCGGCCCAGTCTGTTTTTCGATCCAGCCTGCAATACTGGCGAGTTCGTGCAACCGGCGGTTTTCTTCATGCGCCCCTGGCATCAGGTGGACGGAAATAAGAACAAAGTCAGGGCCATTGCCGACTTTGAAACCCGTCGCGTAAGGCACCCGCTCGTAATCGGGATTATTACTGCGATCTTCTGCCAGAAATTCGGTTGCCAATGTTGCATCGGGTTTTACGCGGTTCGGTTTGTAAAAGGTGATGAACCATTCTGTGCCTGTGCTACCAGTGTGGATCCTGTCTCTTGTCCCAGTGTCTTCGGGCGATAGCACGAATGAAAATCCCTGTGTGGCCATTGCATCGGTGAACTTTTTGGCTTCGATATCCGCCTTATAGGGGTCGTCTCAGAAAACGGAAAATAAAGCACGCTAAGCCGGTTGCAGAGGCCGTAGCGGCCTGAACTTCCCCGCGCCGATCTTGGCGCTGCTGCGCCATAGGTAATCACCGGTCAGGTTGATGTGCTCCCAGCCGAGTGGCGACAGGTACTGCAATAGCGAGTCATCGACGGCATGACCATTGCCGCGCAACGCATGCGCCGCACGCTCCAGGTAGACCGTGTTCCACAGCACGATGGCCGCCGTCACCAGGTTGAGGCCGCTGGCCCGGTAGCGCTGCTGCTCGAAACTGCGGTCACGGATTTCACCAAGGCGGTTGAAGAACACGGCACGGGCCAGCGCATTGCGCGCCTCGCCCTTGTTCAGCCCGGCATGCACGCGGCGGCGTAGCTCGACGCTTTGCAGCCAGTCGAGGATGAACAGCGTGCGCTCGATGCGGCCCAACTCGCGCAGCGCGACGGCCAAGCCGTTCTGGCGCGGGTAGCTGCCGAGTTTCCTGAGCATCAGCGAGGCCGTCACCGTGCCCTGCTTGATCGAGGTGGCCAGCCGCAGGATTTCGTCCCAATGGGCGCGGACGTGCTTGATGTTGAGCGTGCCGCCGATCATCGGCTTGAGCGCGTCATAGGCGGCATCGCCCTTCGGGATGTAGAGCTTGGTGTCGCCCAGGTCGCGGATGCGCGGCGCGAAGCGGAAGCCCAAGAGGTGCATCAGGGCGAAGACGTGATCGGTGAAGCCCGCCGTGTCGGTGTAGTGCTCCTCGATCCGCAGGTCGGATTCGTGGTACAGCAGGCCGTCGAGCACGTAGGTTGAGTCGCGCAGGCCGACATTGACCACCTTGGTGTGGAATGGCGCGTATTGGTCGGAGATGTGGGTGTAGAAAGTCCGTCCTGGGCTGCTGCCATATTTTGGGTTGATGTGCCCCGTGCTCTTTGCCTTGCTAGCGGTTCGGAAATTCTGTCCGTCCGATGATGATGTGGTGCCATCGCCCCAGTGCCCGGCAAAGGGATGCCGAAACTGAGCGTTGACCAGTTCAGCCAACGCTGTCGAGTACGTTTCGTCGCGGGTATGCCAGGCTTGCAGCCAAGCGAGCTTCGCGTAGGTCGTGCCGGGGCAGGACTCGGCCATCTTGGTCAGGCCCAGGTTGATCGCGTCGGCCAGGATCGTGGTCAACAACAGGTTCTTGTCCTTGGCCAGATCGCCCGATTTCAAGTGCGTGAAGTGCCGGGTGAAGCCCGTCCACTCATCGACTTCGAGCAGCAGTTCGGTGATCTTGACGTGCGGCAGGACCATGGCTGTCTGGTCTATCAGCGCCTGCGCGGTGTCGGGCACCGCCGCATCCAGCGGCGTGATCTTCAAGCCCGACTCGGTGATGATGGCATCCGGCAGGTCGTTGGCTGCCGCCATGCGGTTGACGGTGGCAAGTTGTGCTTCCAGCAGCGTCAGCCGCTCATGCAGATATTGTTCGCAGTCGGTGGCCACGGCCAGCGGCAATTCGCTGGACTGCTTGAGGCTGGTGAACTTCTCGGGCGGTACCAGGTAGTCCTCGAAGTCCTTGAACTGGCGTGAACCCTGCACCCAGATGTCGCCCGAGCGCAGGGAGTTCTTCAACTCGGACAGCGCGCACAGTTCGTAGTAGCGCCGGTCGATGCCGGCGTCGGTCATCACCAGTTTCTGCCAGCGCGGCTTGATGAAGCCGGTCGGTGCATCGGCTGGCAGCTTGCGGGCGTTGTCGGTGTTCATGCCGCGCAGCACCTCAATGGCATCAAGCACGTTTTTGGCGGCGGGCGCGGCCCGCAGCTTGAGCACGGCAAGGAATTCCGGTGCATAGCGGCGCAGGGTGGCGTAGCTCTCGCCGATGCGATGCAGGAAATCGAAGTCATCGGGTTGCGCGAGCTTCTGCGCCTCGGTGACGCTCTCGGCAAAGGAATCCCAGGACATGACGGCCTCGATGGCGGCAAACGCATCGCGGCCTGATTGCTTGGCGTCGATCAGCGCCTGACCGATGCGCCCGTACAGACGTACCTTGGCGTTGATGGCCTTGCCTGACGCCTGGAACTGCTGCTGATGCTTATTCTTGGCAGCGTTAAACAGCTTACCCAGGATGCGGTCGTGCAGGTCGATGATTTCGTCGGTGACGGTGGCCATGCCCTCGGTGGCCAGCGCCACGAGAGTGGCGTAGCGCCGTTGCGGCTCGAATTTGGCCAGGTCGGCGGGTGTCATCTGGCCGCCCTCGCGGGCAATCTTGAGCAGGCGGTTCTGGTGAACCAGCCGCTCGATGCCGGTAGGCAGATCGAGTGCCTGCCATGCCTTGAGGCGTTCGATGTGTTCCAGCATATGCCGCGAATTTGGCTTGGCCGGAGACTGGCGCAACCAAGCCAACCAGGTCGTCTTGCCGTTGTCCCGGCGCTTGAGCAGATCGTCGAGGCGGCGGCGATGCGCGTCCGCCAGTGGTTCGGCCAAGGCGTCGTAGATGCGCCGGTTAGCACGGGTGATCGCCTCGGCACTCGCCCGCTCGACGGCGTTGAGGGCGGGCAGAATGACCGACTGCCGCCGCAGGTGCCCGATCAAGGCGCTGGCCAGCACGATGCCTTTGTCGGTTTGCATCGCCAGCTCGGTCAGCATCTGGACGGCCTGCCGGTAATGGCTCATGGTGAAGGGCCGGAAACCGAACACGGTTTGCAGCTCGCTCAGGTGCTCGCGCCGGGTCTGCTCCCGCTGGCCGTACTCGTTCCAGCTTTCGACGCCGACCTTGAGCTGGTCGGCGACCAGCTTCAACAAGGGCGGGAACGGTAGTTCATCGACGCCCAGGATGACGCCGGGAAAGCGCAGGTAACAGAGCTGCACCGCGAAGCCCAGCCGATTGGCTGGCCCGCGCCGCTGTCGGATGATCGAGAGGTCGGTATCGTTGAATGTGTAATGTCGGATCAGGTCGTCCTTGGAGTCCGGCAACGCCAGCAGGCTTTCCCGCTCGGCGGCGGACAGGATGGAACGACGTGGCATATTTACTGATCCGTTCTCAAGTATTGATACAGGGTTTCGCGACTGATTCCGAATTCACGAGCAAGCTTGGTCTTTTGCTCGCCAGCCTCGACACGTTGGCGCAGTTCGGCAATACGCTCAGACGACAGGGATTTCTTCCTGCCACGGTAAGCCCCGCGTTGCTTGGCGAGCGCAATACCCTCGCGCTGACGCTCGCGGATCAGGGCGCGCTCGAACTCGGCGAACGCGCCCATCACCGAGAGCATCAGGTTCGCCATCGGAGAGTCTTCGCCAGTAAAACTGAGGTGTTCCTTGACGAATTCGATATGCACGCCGCGTTGTGTCAGCGTTTGCACGATCCGGCGCAAATCATCGAGATTGCGCGCCAGGCGATCCATGCTATGCACCACCACGGTGTCGCCGGTGCGGGCGAAGCTTATCAGCGCTTCCAGTTGCGGACGCTTGACATCCTTGCCGGATGCCTTGTCGCTAAAAGCGCGATCAACCTTGACGCCTTCCAGTTGCCGTTCCGGGTTCTGGTCGAAGGTGCTGACCCTGATATACCCAATGCGCTGTCCAGTCATGGAATTCCCTGCAAAATGTCAGGGAAGACTCTATGACCTTCAACGAGATATGTCAATAAATTCAAAATTCAATCCTATCCTGACGCAATTTACACATGGCATCTGACATCAGGTTAGGGTATAGCTTAACCGGACACCTCGGCCTCTGTGCCTTTACTGCTTTTCGGTACAACCGTCAAGAACAGGCAGAGCGCTCCGATAGTTATCGCCACATCAGCGAGGTTGAAGGCGGGCCAGTGCGCAAGTCGCCAATGGAAGTCAAGGAAATCAACAACCTGTCCACGCAGCACACGATCCGCGACATTGCCCAGCGCACCGCCGAGGATCAGGCTGTATCCCATCGCTTCGAGACGGGGCAATTGCTGGCACAGCATGCGTCCCAGCCAAGCAGAAACGACCAGGCCCAGCGTGATGAAAAAGTAACGTTGCCAGCCGCCAGCGTTCGCCAGAAAGCTGAATGCCGCGCCGGGATTCAGGACATGGACGAAGTTGAAGAAGGGCGTGACTTCGACCTGTTCACCGTAGGCAAACGTGCGGGTGATGGCGAACTTTGCGAGCTGATCGGTCATGACAGCACTGGCGGCCACTGCGAACCAGACCCAAGTCGATGTGCGGCGAGCCGATTGCCACACAGGGACGGCCAGCGGCATCAGCCACCCGGCGAGCGCCGTGCAACTCAATCCAAGTACCCACCCCGCCAGCACATCGGCAGGAAAGTGCATTCCGGCTGCGATGCGTGACCAACCGACCAATGCGGCGTACAACACCAAGCCGATGCGGCCACGACGGCCTATCAAAGGCCAGAGCGCGCCGACCACCAGCGCGGCATAGGTGGCATGCCCGCTGGGCAGGCTGTAGTGTCGTTCGATGCCCCCGATAACGCGCACCATGTCGCCAAAAACGGCAGGCGGGCGTGGAAAGTCGATCCATAGCTTCAAGATGGTGGCGACGAGAAATGCCAACGCAAAGGCCACGCTAAAGACTCTGAGTCTGTACCGGATGGCATCGGCCCGCGTTGGGTCAGGTGCCGACTTTGACCATCCCCACATCGCCAAGAGCATCAGTGGTGCAGTCCAGTAGTTGCCTATCACAAGGTTGAAGAACGATGCCAGCGGTTCCAGCGCTGCAGGTGTGCTCATGTTGATGGCTTGGAACAACGCGATGTTCAGACCACCCCAGTCGTAGAGAAAGAATTTCCAGCTCATTTGCGCAACAGCCTCAAGCCATTGCCAACGACGAGCAAGCTGGCCCCCATATCAGCAAACACCGCCATCCACATGGTCGCTTGACCCGTGAAGGTCAGCACCAGAAATACTGCCTTGATGCCAAGGGCCAGCACAATGTTTTGCATCAGCACCTGCGCCGTCGCACGCGACAGGCGCACGAAGGTCGGAATCTTGCGCAGGTTGTCGTCCATCAGGGCCACGTCGGCGGTCTCGATTGCGGTATCTGTGCCAGCCGCTCCCATTGCAAAGCCGATGTCCGCACGCGCCAAGGCCGGGGCATCGTTGATGCCATCACCGACCATGCCAACCTTGCCGCTTCGGGCCAGTTGCTCCACTTCGCGCAATTTGTCATCTGGGAGTAGGTTGCCTTGCGCACGGTCGATTCCGGCTTGTGCGGCAATGGCCTGTGCCGTATGGGGGTTGTCGCCGGTCAGCATCATGGTGTTGATGCCCAGTGCGTGCAGCTCGGCGATGGCGGTCCTGCTGCTGTCCTTGATGGTGTCCGCTACGGCGAATAAGGCATGTACCGCCTTTGCGCCTACCAACATCACGACGGTCTTGCCAGCGGTTTCCAGCGCAGCGATGCGCTGCTCCAGCTCTGGTGTGCACTGCCCCAGCTCTTCGAGCATCCGGTGGTTGCCCAGATGGTAGGTCGCACCGTTGATTTGGCCTTGCACACCCCGACCGGGCAGCGCGTTGAATTCGGCCACGTCGAGCAAGGCAACCCCGTCCGTCTGCGCGGCCTGTGCCACCGCCTTGGATACAGGATGGTCCGAGCGGGCCGCCAGACTGGCAGCGATGCTGCGGCTGTCCGAGGCGAGTGCATTGCCCCATGTGACAAAGTCGGTCTGTGCGGGCTTGCCGTGCGTGATCGTGCCGGTCTTGTCCAGAGCCAGCCAGCGCAGCTTGCGGCCTTCTTCCAGATAGACGCCACCTTTGATGAGAATGCCGTGGCGGGCGGCGGCGGCCAGGCCGCTGACGATGCTGACCGGTGTAGAGATCACCAGTGCGCACGGGCAGGCGACCACCAGCAGAACCAATGCACGGTAGATCCAGTCGAGCCATGCCGCACCCATGAACAGCGGCGGCAACAACGCGACGGCGATGGCAACGCCGAATACAACGGGGGTGTACCAGCGGGCGAACTGATCGACAAAACGCTGAGTCGGCGCACGACTACCTTGCGCAGCCTCTACCGCGTGAATGATCCGGGCCAAAGTGGAGTTGTTGGCCAAGGCGGTGACGCGGTACTCGAACGAGCCGGATTCGTTGATCGTGCCAGCGAACACCGAATCACCGGGGGATTTTTCGACCGGGAGGCTTTCACCCGTGATCGGGGCTTGGTTGACGGCAGAGCGGCCTTCCAGCACCTCACCATCAAGGGCGATGCGCTCACCTGGTTTGACCCGGACGCGGGCGCCGATGGTGATTTGCTTGGCGCCCACCTCGCGCCATGTGCCGTCAGCCTGCTGTACCGTGGCCTGTTCCGGGGTCAGGTCGAGCAGGCCACGGATAGCGTTACGAGCGCGATCCAGCGATTTGGCTTCGATTACCTCGGCCAGCGCGAACAGTACCATCACCATTGCCGCTTCGGGCCAGTGGCCGATCAACATGGCACCCGTGACCGCAATCGACATGAGGGCGTTCATGTTGAGATTACGGTTCTTGAGCGCAATCCACCCCTTCTTGTAGGTGGAGAGGCCACCCGTGAAGACCGCGACAAGCGCCAGAACGACAACCGACCAGTGATTGCCGTTGTGGAGCCAGTAGACCGCCTCGGCCGCCGATGCAGTGACCAAGGAGATGCCCAGCGGCCACCAGTTGGTCGGCGTGGTCACAGGGGCGGCGGATGGAGATGCGACCTCTGCCGTGTCCACGACCTGCGCCTCGAATCCAAGCGCTTGCAGTGCCACGAGCACGTCTGGCAGAACCTGGTTCGCATGGCGTACCGACAGCGTGCGCTGCATCAGGTTGAAATCGAGATCAGCAACACCGGCCACGGTGCCGAGCTTGTTGCGGATCAACGTCTCTTCGGTCGGGCAATCCATCTTGGCAATGGACAGCTTGGTCGTCTGCTCGGCCGACGCCTGATCCATGCGCACAGCTTGCATGCCGATGGCCTTCAGCGCCTGCTCGACGGGAGACAACGAAGGCAATTCGTGTCGCACGGCCAAGGTACGTTGCATCAGGTTGAATTCAAGACCCGCCACCCCCGCCAGACCGGCCAGTTTGCTTCGGATCAGCGCCTCTTCGGTCGGGCAATCCATGTTCTCGATGCGGTACACCGCTTGAGCCGATCCGGTTGCCAGCGGGGCCGGTGCCGTGGGTTGGATGATCGGCTCAGTCGTGCAGCCACACCCCTTTGAAGCGCATTCGCTCATGAGTAACTCCTGAAAATCTTCTATTCAGCCTCCATTAAAATCTCTATAGTCACTATAGAGTCAAGTGATAATTGGAGATTGATGCATGGAAATCAGAATTGGCGACCTCGCCAAGCGCTCTGGGTGCAAGGTCGTGACCATCCGCTACTACGAGAAGGAAGGGCTACTGCCGAAGCCAGCGCGAAGCGGTGGCAACTTCCGGCTGTACGGTGAGGCGCACATTGAGCGCTTGCAATTCATCCGTCATTGCCGTTCGCTCGACATGACGTTGAGCGAGATTCGCGCATTGCTGGGTCTGCGAGACAACCCGATGCAGGACTGTGGGGAGGTCAACACGCTGCTGGAGGCCCATATTCAACAGGTGGAAATGCGTGTGTCCGCGCTGTTGCAGTTAAAACGGCACTTGGTTGATTTGCGCGAGAAGTGTTCTGGCTCTCGATCTGTAGAGGCGTGCGGCATTTTGCAAGGGTTGGGCAATTGCAATTGCCATGGTGAAAGTGCCACGAACAGTCAAACATCTGGGTAAGTAAGGGCTTAGCGTGCTTTATTTTCCGTTTTCTGAGGCGACCCCTTATAGGTCGTACCGTCTGGATATGTGCCGGCGACAGGCGGGGCAACGAGCTCCTGGACAACGACCATATCGAGAGGTGCCACGATCTCAGCCAATGCCGTATTGTCGCGTTTCTTAAAGGAGCCTAGAAACTGAATATTGAAGGATGCAATGCGGAGCGTGTCGGCTAAGCTGTCGGATGCAGGAAGAATGATTGCAGCAACAAGACCAAGGCATGTCATCAGGCTTTTCATGGCAAGCTCTTTCGGAGTCAAAGTGATCATACAGGACTATTGCCAGCAATGTGCGCGTTTTTAGCGAAAAACGATATCTTCCGGTTTTACAGGGTTAAAAGCTGCCGACAACTGCGGGTCACTATCGGCACTATAAGGCCATGTTTCCAGATAACGTCTGACCGTTAGAAGATCATCCTGTGTCCCGTTGAGCATGACTCCCAGTGGAGAGAGTGCTGAAAAGACAAGACTGTTGTGGGTGCCTTTAAGCCAAATCAAGGCCTCGGAAGGTTCCGAGAACAGATTGGTAAGATGTTTATGAATGCCAAGGATTGCCGAGATCCTGATAAGAGTATCTTTTGACAGGGTGATGGTTTCGCGTTTTGCAATTTTCACCAGCCAGCGTCGATAGGTCGAAAGCGCCGGATCTCCAAGCAGTGTGCATCGCTGTTTGAGGCTAAGTCCCCACCCTTCCGTGATGCAATGAAAAGCTTTCAGACCAGAATTGCTTAATTGTTTACGATCAGCCGAAGACGAGTGCGTCGAGACTATATTTTTTGTAAAATCTTTAGCCTGGTCTGACATTGGTACATGCAGTTCGTTGAAGGTTTTCGGAAGAATGAATTGAAATACTGTTTGTCTAGTCAGACTAGTCGCATAAGTTCACATATGTAATGCGAAATGAAGGTTTGTTCCTTGTTTCGCCGCAACGGAAACGCTGCATTGTAATCGAGACATTTTAACTTTGGAGCAAATCCATGAAGCCGGTAATCAGAGAGGAGAAATTAGTCGGGCGTTTATCCGTTAGAGTGCCTCCGAATGACGAAAGGCTTATTCGAAAGGCTGTTGCGCTCTCAGGCGCCAATAGTATTTCCGAATATCTGGTTCGTTCTGCAATCGTTTAGGCTAAGTTAGCCTTGGCCGACCAGACGGAATTCGTTTTGCATCCAGACAGTGTTGAAGCTTTTTATGAAGCCTTGGGCCATCCTTCGGAACCAGCGCCAGCTTTACTTACCTTAATATGAGAAGAAAACCCTGTTTGAGCAATGATTTTCCGTGTGGGTTGGCCTGATTGTCCAGTGTCGTACAGAATAATGATGCTCGATTAAATAAGATCCTGTTTGTGCTCCTACCCGGTAAACCGGATAGGAGCACTGTTTGCTCGATGTCAGAAAGTGTTAACGGGAAGTTTTGCTTGTTTCTTTTCTGTCTTGCAGTGATTCAAGAGCCGACTTGAGATAGCAGGAAACGTAGAAATATTTTTTGTCTTCCAGAGCTTGCTTGAGCGCTAGTTGCAAAAGTTCTTCCAAGCTTGAGTCTTCATACATTTTCTTTCCTCCTTCGAGATGATGGGCTCTTGGCCCAGCACAGAGGAGCATAGGGACTTGGAGATCGCTGTGATGCCGCGCTTTTTGTGTAAGCGTCCACTCACGGCTACCTTGCGGGAGAGAGCGAAAGGCCGGATTGTGAGAGCAAGAGGGAGCGGTGTCTCCGAACAGCTCGGGAAATCGGGATTTGGCCGACATATGTAGTTATGGCATTATCACCGGACGCCGTCTGACGACAGAGGAAAAGCAGCGTCTTGTTGCCGCGAGTTTTGGTTCCGGGGTGTCGGTGCGGGAATTTGCGACCCGACACGGGATTGGTTACAGCACCCTGAACAAGTGGCGTCGACAGTATGGCAGGCTGCCGGCAGATAGCAGTCCCGGTTTTGTGCCGGTCGCGCTGACGGACCGCCAGGATGTTCCGGATAATTCTTCTGATCGCCCGGACGCGGCCTCTTTGTCTAAGCCGGTTGAGGAAACCGGGATTGCCCGGATCATCATTACCCTGTGCAATGGCCGCCGTGTTGAAGTGCGCGAAACGATCCCGCCCTGCACGTTGAAACAGCTCCTGTCCGTTGTGGAGGTTTCATGATCCAGGTCGCGGGTGGTGTGCGTGTTTATCTCGCGTTGGGACGAACAGACATGCGCAAAGGCATGAACAGCCTGTCAATGCTGGTGCAGGACGTTCTGGGCAAGGATGTTTTTACC
>TARA_R110002012_G_scaffold150693_2_pt1 | contig 72993 bp, 74 predicted proteins | sample TARA_R110002012 | Tara Oceans TARA_R110002012 (sample SAMEA4396515) | marine metagenome | biome: Westerlies Biome; feature: [DCM] deep chlorophyll maximum layer (ENVO:01000326); material: water (ENVO:00002006), including particulate matter (ENVO:01000060) such as... | depth 40 m
ACCATCCCCGCCGTACCGACGCCTCCGCAGCTATCTCCCGTCTTCCTTGCCCGCCGAAGCTTTAGCGTAGGCGGGTCACTCTCCCACCCTTCATTTCAACCTTCCGTCTCTTCACTCTCTTACTATTTACCGATTACTACTTACTGTTTACTACTTCCCCTCCCAAATCACCTTCGGAATATCGCTCCACATCCCATTCCTCAACTCCCTGGCCTCGTTGATTACATTCTTGCCATAAGCTGTTAATTCGAAAAGTCTTTTGGTTCGCCCTCCTCTTTCCTCAGTGGCCCCGCCCATTTCGGATTGCAGGAAACCTTTCTCCTGCAGCCGGATCAGCGTGGAGTGCACCGTGCTGATGGTGGCCGAGCGACCGGTACGGTTTTCTATTTCATCTTTGATCGACAGGCCATAGGCCTCGGGGTACAGCACCCCCACCGCCAGCAGGCAGAGCTCTTCAAATTCTCCTATGGAAGTTCCTTTCATGACCTTGGTTTACGAGTAAAGATAAGTATTAGTTTCGGTTTTGCCGATGTAATTTAAAGCCTGCTTGTTCGAATTGCAACAAAAAGAACAATTTCAGATAACATGTTCATGTATTTGTCATCTAGAACGGCTATTTTGAAGAATCTAATACTTAATACAAAGAAGACCCGGACTCACTATGAAATTATTTCTCGTGCTATTTGCCCTTCTGATCCCCTCCTTTGGATTCGCACAAACAAGGAGTCCCTTAAGTGAATTGCTTTGGAGCAGTGTGAAACAATGCTACTCGAGGTTCGAAGACATGAATGACGATGGCAAGCCTGACTTCGACAAAATTGACGATGCTAAGAATGGTTATTTAAAGATTTGGGGAGGCTGGCCAACCTGCGGCTGCAACTGTAGCTCGACTGTTGGCGCATTCAAAAATGAGCAGGGGCAGTATGTGCTCTTACAATCAGATGAATCAAATTGCAACTGGGAAAAGAGGATTTCTTCCAATGTCGACTTGAAGGACGTTTTACCGCCGGGGTTCGGCATCAACAGTTTTGCACCAAGGCAACCGGTAGAGGAAATTGGCCATGCTGCGTTCTTTCTTGGAATTGACATCCCCAGAGTAGGTACTGATGTGAAAGTGAGTATTGAACTCGTACCCCTCGGTTTAACTCCAGAAGGTATTGAAATGCTCTGCTATGAGTACACAGAAAAAGAACAATACAGTAATGCAATTTCAATTAGTGGATTGAGAGATATTGCGAAAGGTAGTCAAGATGCCAATACCTTGGATTTACTGCTATCTGGCGATTTTCAGAAAATATCAAACGCAGACAATGAGGTGATCAATAAGGCAATTGGCACTGATGATAGTCGCTTTCAATCTAAACAGGAGATCAGGAGCCATCTGAACAAATCAAAACAAGTATATGATGTTTACATGTCGTTAGCATACGGTGGGCTCCTTCTTGGATGGGACAGAAAAGCATCGAGATTTTATATTAAAGAACAAGGAGGTTCTCCTAAAAGGATGTCTTTTAAGGAATTTTTGATAACCAGTGAGTATTGGGGGCCAAGGTGCTGAGGTCTTAGTAAAAGAAAAATTTTCCTTACAAAAAGGCTCCGAAAAACATTATCTTTAATCTATCGCCGACCCGATCAACATGGCCACATTACCAAAAATCATCTTTTTATGAAGATTAGTGGGCTATTCTTCCTCTTCTGCCTCCCGGCGTCTCTGTTGGCACAAGACTTAAAGGTTCTCCAACCAAAAGTGGGGAAAAAGCTCGATTTTGGGCCTGCTGTTCAAAAGCAGTGGGCCATTCGGGACAAGGCTTTAAAGGCGCTGAGCGCAGGAGAAAAGTCGTGGGATGATTTAACCACTGAAGAGGAGACTGCCATCAATAATTGTGAAGAGACTTACGAAAACATGTGGGACATCATTGGCTCTGCCTGCAGTTTCTATTGCGGATCGGCAGCCGGAAAAGTGAGGGCTTCCACTTCACTGAGTGCACAAGGAACCAACACCTATGGCTCTGAAAACATCAATGACTTCAGCTACCAGACAGCCTGGGTCGAGGGAGTGCCCGGCTACGGTATTGGTGAATACATAGATTATGAGTTTCCCCCCGAGAACCCAAGGATAAACACCATAATCATAGTGAACGGCTATGTGAAAAGTGCATCCGCTTACACCACCAATTCAAGGGTAAAACAACTGAAAATGTATGTAAATGGCGCACCCTATGCCCTATTGAATTTGGAAGACGTTGCCGCAGAACAGTCGTTTGTCGTCGATCTGATCGGTTATCCTGACAGAGCGAGCCTGGAGATGCTTAAGAAGAGAGCTGGCTCAAAAATCAGGTTCGAGATAATGGACGTTTATAAAGGAACCAAATATGACGATGTTGCTATTACCGAAATCTATTTTAATGGGATAGATGTACACTGAAAGTTCCGACGTGGATCTTGTCACATGAAAAATCCTCACACCCCGCCAACCTTTCCGGGCATTTCTGTCTCCTACCTGCAAGAGCACAAAAAAGAGACAAATGAACCATCTTTTCCAATTAGTCTTCCTCGCCCTGCTGATCACCAGTTGCCAAAAAGAAGAGCAATTTCCTGGCGACGCCATTACATCCGAAGGAACGTTGCTTTGGTTTGGCAGCCCTGCAGTTGATGGCTGCGGACTGGTGCTAAAGGTGGGGTCAGTACAATACTTCATAGGCTCAGAGCAAAATCAGCTCATCACGTTCACCGAAGCTGATACTGAAGGTATAGCGGTGAAAGCCACCTATAGAATCACTGGAGAAGAAAGAACCTCTTGGGGCTGCACCACTACCCCCATTGAAGTGGTGAGCATTGAACGGAAATGAGGAGGCGCCGGATGATCAAAGCTGAGCGAAAGATGGCCACCGAAAGAAAGATTCCTGACGTGTGAGACATAAACCATAACCGATCCAACCAAAAAGGCAGCTTTTGAATCTTACTGGTATGCTAAATGATTTTGAAGAATGAAAATTAATACGCTTGTCTGCCATTGCTCCATCGGAGCCATGATCGCCCTCAGCACCAGCTGCACCAAAATAGACAAAGACATGGAAAGCGTGACGGTTGCCCATGGCGACACACTGAAATACAGCCTAGGTGGCTTCGGTGACGAAGAGGGTGCTACCATTGAAAAACAACCCCAGCACGCTCAATTCAGTGACCTTGACAGGCGTGGTGACTCTGGCGAAATGATTTACCTGTATGTGGCGGAATCGGATTACCTGGGCGCTGATTATGTGGAGCTTCGTTCAGCCAGAGGATCTGACGGTGCCAGCAAAAACAGGGACGTGATTATCACCAAACTGAATATTGAAGTAACGGAGTGATGTTTATGACCCTTGGGGGAAAAGGCCGTCTTTCGGGACAACAGCGAAAACCCATAAACTGCCTACTCCAGCAAGCTCGGCGCTGATCCAAACGCCTTTTTGAAAGCAAACGAAAAGTGCGACAGGTTTTCAAAGCCCAGGTCAACGTAGATTTGGTTTGGCTTTTTGTGCTTCTCACGGATCAGGTAATTGGCCTCTGTCAATCGTTTTTGTATCAGCCACCGGCCCGGCGTAATGCCGAAGATCGTTTGGAAGTCCCTCTTGAAAGTCGACAGGCTCCGGCCAGTCAGGTAGGCAAACTTATTGAGGTCCACATTGTAGCGATAGTGCTCGTTCATGAAACCTTCGAGGTCGATCTTGCCCGGTTCCTTGTAGTCGAACAGGATGCGTGCCAGGTCGGGAAACAACCTGGTTAGCAGCAGCACCAGCTCCTTTACTTTAACCGGCACCACCAGATCGAGGAGCCCGTGCTTGTCGTTCGTGTAGGGAGAAAGCGAGTCGACATACTTTTTCAGCAGCTCACCTGGCGGCAGCAACCTGAATTTCTCTTCTGTAGATAAGCCATCGCTTTGGAGGTGATACTCGCTTTGAATGGCTCTCAGTGTTTCCTCGCTGAGGTAAACCGACAGGGACCGAAAACCCTCCGACTCCGGCTTTTTGATGTACTTCACCAGCTGATTCTTTCTGAAGAACCTAAAGTCTCCGGACTTGAAATGATAAGTGTTGTTGCCCACCCACATGGACTGAGTGCCCGAGATAATATAGCTGAAAACATGCTCCCGGATAAAGGTTTCCCCCTCCACATCGCCATCGACATAGCAGGCATGAACTATCTTTGCATCCATGTTGGTCTTCTTTTCAATCGTTGCGTTTTTTCGTCGCTGTCGTTACCTCCCCTACAAGATGATGGCCTTCGGCTCCAGCTGTGCTTCCAGGCCATAAATACCGCCTTCCCTGCCTATACCCGACTGCTTGAAGCCTCCAAACGGAGCCAGCGGGTCGTGGGCCAGTGAGTTGATGAGCACCCTGCCGGCATCAATGCGGGACGCCATTTCCCTTGCCCTGGTCACATTGGAAGAGCTCACATATGCCAGTAATCCGTACGCCGTATCGTTGGCCAGGGCCACTGCCTCATCATCGGTGTCGTAGGTCATGATGGACAGCACAGGGCCAAATACCTCTTCCCTTGCAATTTCCATGTCTGGCGTCACCTGACTGAAAACGGTAGGTTTCACATAGTAACCCTGTTCCAGGCCTTCGGGCTTCCCTTCACCTCCCGTCACCAGCTTTGCTCCATCAAATATACCCGACTTGATAAAACCCTGCACCCGGTCGTACTGCTTCTGACTCGCCAGCGGGCCAATGGTTGTCTTTTCATCGCCGGGGTCGCCTACCACCATGTGGCTAACCGTTTCTAATGCTAGTCGCTCCACCTCGGCCAGCATCGTGGTGGGCACAATCAACCGTGAACCAGCGATACATGCCTGTCCGTTGTTTTGAAAGCAGGCGTTGACTGCCATCGGCACGGCGGTGGCAAGGTCGGCGTCGTCCAGAATGATATTGGGCGATTTGCCGCTCAGCTCCAGGGTGATGCGTTTCATGGAATCGACCGCATTGCGGGCAATGATTTTGCCTACCACTGTCGAGCCTGTGAAGGTGATCCTGGCAATGTCGGCGTGGGTCGATAGCAACTGCCCCAGCACATCGCCACGCCCGTTGATCACATTGATGACACCCGCAGGAAGTCCTGCTTTGTCGAAGGCTTCCATCAAAATTTGTGTCTGTAGCGCACTTTGCTCACTCGGCTTGATCACCGTGGTGCAGCCGGCCGCTATAGCGGCGGCAAGTTTCACACAAACCGAGCCCGCATTGGAGTTCCAGGCCGTTAAAATGGCTGTGACGCCCACCGGCGTGAGCACTACCTGCGAATGGCCAACGGTCCGTTCAAATTCAAAGTTTTGCAGCAACTCTTTAAAGTGAAGGAAAGCATCGGCGGCGTAGCGATTAGACCAAACTGCCCGTTGCACCGGCGCACCATATTCTTCGATAGTAGCATCCCTCAGGTCGTCTACTCTTTCGATTACTGCATCGTGAAGCCTTTGCAGGTAATCCATTCTCTCCTGCACAGTAGATGCAGAGAAACTTTTGAATGCGGCGGAGGCAGCCCTGATAGCTGACAAGGCATCCGCTTCTTCCGCCAAAGTTACTCGCCCAATGAGCTGCATGTTGGACGGATTGATCAGGTCGAGTGTGTCGCTTCCCGTTGGAGTGACGAACTGCCCATTGACATACATTTTGTCGATCGTTTTCATTTTAAAACTTTTAAGTAAACATTGCATCGGGAATAATTAATTCCATGCTGCAAATTTTGCCATTATTTGACAGGGTGACTTTGTTGAAAAGTTCAAAAACGTTTGTTAAAAAGGTCAGAATTGCGCTTTGCTTTGAACGTTAATCCTTAAATAAGTTCTGCGATTTCCTTTGCTTGCCCCACCTTTCTCACCCATTTTTCGTATATTACGACAAGAGGTTGGCTTTTGGCCGACTTTCCTGCCCATTCCCTGCAGCGCATCAAAACCCCCTATGCTGCCCACCACTAACTACCTGTGCTGCCTACCACCGACTACCTATGGTGCGCACTGCAGCCTCCTGTTAAGCCGTTTACTCACCTCTGATAAGCCTTTGTCCCGACTCTTTTAACGCCTTTGCTGTATATGTGATAAGCGCTTGTCACCTACCCACACAAGCCCTTTACCCCAACCCGTTTAAGCCTTTAACATATACCCTGCATTGCTCAATCGCAGATTAACGCCCTCCTTCTGGCCCAACTGGGCAAATAGATTGCGAAAAGGCTGGGCAGATAATGTAAATCCTTTCATATATTTATTACCAAACATTGCCACCATTACTATCCTATATACTGAAATGAGAAGATTCACCAATTTTGTTGCTGCTGGGTTTATTACCCTGATCATATTCTCCTGTGGAACTAGCCCCCGATCAACAGAGGCAAGAAATCCCGAAACGGCCGTCGCAGAGGTTGCCTCAGCCGCAGTAACTAATATCGAAGAGGAGCTATTCAACGTGATCCAGGATTGGGTAAAGTCGCAAAATCAGGGAGATTTCGAAAAATACAAATCCTTCTATGCTGCCTCGTTTTCAGGAGTAAAAAGAGCGGGTGCCAACGAATACAAGTACGACGTCAAAGGCTGGCTGAAAGACAGGGAGCGGATGTTTCAGAAGGAAATGAATGTTGAAGTACGCCATTTGCTCATTAATTATCACCACGTTCCCTACAGAATCAGTTTCGAGCAGCTTTGGCAAAGTGGAAACTTTAGCGACTATGGACCTAAAATGGTTAAAATCGATAGTGTGGATGGAAAGCTTTTAATCGTGAGTGAGGAAATGCTTGCCTCAAGGGTACTAGCCACCAGTAACGACTCTTACAATGCGCTTGCTCACGCCAACTTTTTCGTCAGAGAAGGCAATCACATTACCATTGAACAAGAACTAGAATCGTATGATTTGATTAAAACGACCAAATACTGTCCTGAAAATCGAAGCGGCTATGACCTGTGCCTCAATATCCATCAACACGCCGTGAAGCCAAGCAGTTTGGATACCTCCCTGGTAAATCTTCTTGGCCAACAAGTGATCTTCGGAAGTATCGACTCTGATAAGTATTCCTATAGCAAAACAAAAGAGTTCAGGTCAATCAGAGAAGAGCTTTTAGATACGTTACCAGGGATTCACCGAGAGGCAACAAAGTTTGAAAGCACATTCTACTGGTCTGGCGGCGAAAGGTTTAGCGAATTTCATTCGACTCTTTTCTTTGACGAAAGGCCAGAAGAAAGCCCTACTATAGGCCAATGGGCTTATGTTTCGGACACCGACCCGATAGTGTTTCAAAGAAAAAAAATAACCGATGAGGCGCTTGTGGCTAAGTACTATAGTGAATTGGATAGTATCGATGGCAATGACCTTGTTTTATTTACGACAGACTCTGAGAAATTTCTGGTCTCGTATTATCATGGCGTGGAGTGCGGAGATGATTATTATCAGAACATATCTCTTTGGAATGTGATGGGCAAAAATCGATTGTTTGTCCGCTCATTACCCGACTTACCTGTCATGATTCTCGATCTGGATAAAGATGGTGACCTTGATATTTTGTATAACGCAGATTTTAGCCGGGATCCACTTTCATTTATTAGTTGGCAAGGCTCTAACTACGGCCTTCAAGGACAGGATACCGTATTCCTGGGTTGCGGCTGTTAACTTCTAAACGGAACCCCACTTTAAATTACAAACTAAAAACCTATGTCAACCATCCCCTTCTATGTCACCGAAAAAGGCGAGCCCGGCAAACTCGGCGGCGGTACCCCCTCCTACCACCCCGCTCTGCTGCCTCGCAGAAAAGCCACCGAAGCCGATGTGATGGAGCACCTGCAAAGCACCTATGGCATCCACCGCTCCGACTATAAGCGATTGAGCATAGCCCTGCAGGAAACCATCGTGTACCTGCTGCAAAACCACAACCATATTGAACTCGGCGAGTTGGGTTTTATTGACCTGACTGTGCGCAGTACCGGCGAAGATGATCCTGCAAAAGTGACGGCACACAACATCACCAAACCCACCCTCCACCTGCGGTTCAGCGACGTCATTAACCGGGCCATCAGGTTATTGAAATTCGAAAAAGCCGATGCCCACCTTCTTAAAAAGACGGGAAGAATGCACGCAAAGAAAAGATGAAAAGCCTCATTTGGATTTGCTGTTCTATTTGGAGCCTTGCGTTCTCCAATGTGTCTTTAGGACAGCAAATCAGTGGTATAGTATTAAGCGGCGAGGAGCAGGCTCCACTGCCGGGAGCCAATGTGCTGCTGGTGAAGACCACTATAGGGACATCGACAGATGTGGAGGGTAAGTTTACGCTGAAGGGAGTGCCAGCCGGCCGCTTTACGCTCATGGTGAGTTATGTTGGGTATGAAAACCTTACAGTAGAAATACCGATTGAGGGGGTCAGTGCCTACCGACTTGTCCTCAAGCCCGACCCCAATTTTCTTGAAGAAGTAACTGTGCGGGAACGTCGCCCGAAAAAGCAACAATGGCTGCACCACCTGGCCCTGTTCACTAAATACTTTGTAGGAGAAGGCGAGTTTGCTGCAGCATGCACCATTACCAATCCTGAGGTGCTGCACTTTGACAAATCAGGTAACAAGCTGAGCGCCCATGCCACTGAGCCTGTCGTCATCGAAAACAAGGCGCTGGGGTACGTGATCCATTACTACCTGGAGTATTTCGACTTTGACATGGCTCACTACCGGATCAATTATGATGGCTACCCGGCTTTCAAAGAGATGGCACCGGAAAACGAAGACCAAAAAACAGCCTGGCTACAGGCAAGGGAGGAAGCCTATAAGGGGTCGATGATGCACTTTATGAGGGCTTTTTATAGCAAAAGGCTTGTGGAAGAAGGGTTTGTGCTGAGGTCGATTGAGGAAGAAGTGAACCTCAAACAGGAAGTCAGGCAGGTGGCTGCCGTGGGTGACACCACCGTTACCTACCCGCAGGTCTTCAATAAAAAACATGCGGAATTCTACACCCAGCGCTACTCGTCGATCATGGACACTGTCAACTCTACGCCAGAACTACCTTTGCTGTCGTTCGACAAAATATTGGAAGTGAGGTACGTTGGCAAAAAAGAGTCGTACAAGTACCAGCGGGCAAGACGGGCCTCTTCGCAAATTGGCTACGACAGGCCGCTTACGTCTTTTTTGACGCTACTTAAGCCTTCCGTCAGTGTGCAATCCGACGGCCAGTTCTTTTCATCAAAGGACATCTATTGCCAGGGCTACTGGACATGGGAACTAATGGCCAATGCCCTGCCGCTGGACTATTACCCCGACAGCCCCACAGCAATTATTGACTACTGACCATATCAGCACGCTTGCCTGCCTCTTGCTGTGGCGGCTTCAAAGGGCCTTCCATGGAAAGCCCTCTGAGTTACCGTACACAGTTACCAGCTAGCCTACCTCGGATCCAGCGCCTGCTCAATACTCACGCTCTTCGGAATTTGCAATTCCGAAGCCCTATCGCAGGGTCTGTGACCCGATTATGAAACTTAAATAAGGAAGTATTTTACCCAAAATGTACGAGCGGAATGCCCTCTTCCCTTATTCCATAATAATCTCGACAACTACTATGCAGATACTCCTCTTCCTTTTCTACAATACCTGCCTTAACCGGGTTTTGATGTAAATAACGAAGCTTCGTATCAAAGAAATTTTGTGATGTTATCTCTTCGCCATGATAGCCCTCTTCCCAGAACCATATCTTTCCGTTATGGCTTAAGACCCTAAGAAGCCAGCCTCTTCTACTTTCCTTGGGATTCGATTCAATTGCTTTATAAATAGCCTTAGCAGTAAATTTCTTAAGATCACGGATAACATCGCTCAAGTTCTCATTTCGGGCTCGAATTATTAAGTGACAATGGTTGCTCATTATCACCCAACCAATAACTTCTAAACCTTTGTTCACCTGACAATACTTCAAACTTTCGAGAAGCAGATCAACATACTCCTTCCGGGTAAAAACATCGACCCACTGATGGACTGTGAAAGTCACAAAATGAACAGCACCCTGCTCTTTGATTGTATAGGCAAAACCCATAGAAATAATTTACCGTATGCGGATTGAAAATCCTACGATACACCTGCGGAATTATAAATTCCGAAGAGCTACAATACAAATAAAGCCTGTCCCTGCCGCTTCCTGATGCTGTTTCCTTTAGTTCATTCTGTAAGAATTACCTCGGATCCAGCGCCTGCTCAATGCGTTTCCTCAAGTCAGCCATGTGGTATTTGCTTACCTGATCTGCTGAACCAGTGGCAGCTGAGCTTAGCCACCCTTTAATCCTCTCCAAATGCCCCCTCGCCAGCGAAGGCACATCAGTCTGACCCAGATCAACCTTGCGGGTATCGAAAGCATAGCCAGCGCCATTGGGGATAGAGCGAACAGTCACATCACCCGGCTCCAGCAGCTTGATCAGCTCGTCAACATAAATCTTCTGCAGATTACGACGATTGACCGTGATGTTGCTGCGTGACCGAACCTCCGAAAAAATGCTGGCAGACAGATCGGTGAACAGATCATCCACGGAGTAGTTGTTGGGGCTCTGAGCGCTGGTTTCAATCAACCGCACCAGCCTGTCGCCTTCCAGCAGTCTTGTAACGCCGTACTCCTGCAGCGCCGACAGCGACTCCACGCCAGACTCCGGCTTGATTTTGTTCAGCACCGACTGATCCATCAGCCAGGTGGGCGTAGTAAACAGTTGTTTGCTCAGGAAGTTGATGGCGTCTTTTTGCAGCGCCTTTGGCACCACTTCGTACACAGGACCTTCCATGTCGTAGGTTTTCGGCGAATCGTAAATGCCACCAACGTTCTTGATCACATGGCCCATGTAGCGGCGGTACTGGCTCAGCACGTTCCTGTAAATTTCTTCCAGTTCCTTATAAGCCTCTCCATCCTCAGCGCTCCATTCAATGAGCGATGGCATCAGTCTTTTCAGGTTCTCAATGCCGTAGTCCGACGCTTTCATGGCATTGTCGCCCAGGTCTTCGGTTTGATAGCGTGGGTCATAAGGACTTATTTCCGTGCCAAACCACAGCCTGCGGTTTTTATAGGCTTCTTTAGTCCATGTGTTAAGCGTCGCCTTTGCCTGCTCCTCTGTTATGTCGTCGCCGAAGTAGCTGTAGCCCCACTTGATCGCCCAAATATCGTAGTCACCTATTCTGGGGAACAAATCCGTGACCCCATCACCAGGCTGTGCCACGTAGTTGAACCGGGCGTAATCCATGATGGAAGAGGTATGGCCGTTTTGCGCTACCCAATCTTTGTCTCTCAGTTTCTCAACCGGCGTGGCTGAGCTGGCTCCCATGTTGTGGCGGAGGCCCAGTGTGTGCCCCACCTCATGCGACGACACGAAACGAACCAGCTGCCCCATCAGCTCATCGGAAAACTCTTTCGACCGTGCATTTGGATCGACCGCCGCCGCTTGTATCATGTACCAGTTGCGCAGCAGGCGCATCACGTTGTGGTACCACCCGATATGGCTTTCGATAATTTCGCCCGTCCGTGGGTCGTGCACATTGGGGCCATAAGCATTCTGAATATCGGCGGCAAAATACCTGATCACAGAGTAGCGGGCGTCCTCCAGGCTCATTGTCGTGTCGTCTTCGGGCCAGTACTCTCCCCTGATGGCATTTTTCCACCCGGCAGCCTCAAAAGCAATATTCCAGTCGTCGACGCCCTGTTTAAGGAATGGCCGCCATTTCTCTGGCGTGGCAGGGTCGATGTAATAGACAATGGGCTTTTTTGGTTCAATTAGCTCGCCATTCTTCTGCCTGGCTGCATCGTCGGCATTTTTTGGTTCCAGTCTCCAGCGAACTGCGAAAATATCCTCATCGGCCTTTTGCGACTCCTCTTCAAACAGCGAGTACTGGTTGTAGAAATAACCAACCCTGTAATCGAATGGTCGCTTCCGCATAGGGTCGGAAGGCAGCAGTACAAACGAGGTGTTCAATTCAAGCGTGACCACTCCCACCCCCACCGAGGCCGGGAAATAGGTGGTGCGTGGCCCTGTCGACGGCCCCGACTCCCGCTTGGGTGGATTAACACCGAAGGTTTTAATGGTGCGAATTTCTGTATTGGTCGGGTAGGTCGAAATTCTTTCAATGAACGAGGCTTCCTTTTTGATGCTGGAGATATTGTACTCCTGCTTCGTTCTCGGGTCAACCGAAAAGGCTTGATTGTCGCCATCAAAAGTCGATGTCACATCAATTACATAGACAGAATCTTTCTTCAGTGCTTCTATTTTGAATGCGCCAATGATAGGCGCTGCATTGGAGTTGTCCACGGCACGAAACATGGGACTCAGGCTGTCGGGGCTCATCATCACATAGGTAATGGAGCGCAGCAGGATGTTGTCGTCGGGTCCTTTTTCCCACCTTACTACTTGCTCGTTTACCTCTTCACCACCAAACACATCGCCGCCAGCGGCAGTTTTTGTGTAGCGGGTAATCGCCATCAGCTCCTTGCCGAAAAGCGCCTCTGGAATTTCGAAGTAATACTTGTCTTTCTTCTGGTGAACAGTCATCAAACCTTTACTTGTGGTAAAAGTGCTGTCGATGAACTTTGCATAAGGCTTCGGGCCCTTGTCTTTGTCATCGTCCTTTTTGGCGGGCGCCACCTTTTCCGTGTCTTTGCCTTTGTTCTTTTTCTTGGATTTCTGAGCGTTAGCGGTGCCAAAACCAATAGCTAGCGCAGCTGCCAGCATGAGCGGAAGTAATCGTTTCATCTTGGGTTAATTAGATTAGTCTTATTTTGAAGGGCGGAAGATAGCGACAAAAGTCTTTTTGTCGTTACTATATTTTACTAAAAGGGGCCAGGAATTGTATCTTGGGTGCTGCAATCTCAGGGTTTTCTCAGGGTTTTCGGATGTTTCAAAGCCCTGGGTTCAACGCTAACAAAAGTCAGAAAAAGCTATGCGCATACCTTCAGGGCAAATGCAGGAAGTACTCTACCAGCTGTTTATCAAATACCAATTTTCAGAAGAAAAAGCCCTGATCCTGGCGAAGGCGCATACGGACAGCACGCTATCCGGTGTCAACTCGCATGGCATCAACCGGGTGCCCCTTTTCATCAACTATATAGAAAAAGGGCTGGTGAAAGTAGATGCCGAAGCCGAAAAAGCAGAAACTTTTGGCAGCATTGAAAGGTGGGATGGTCACTTTGGCTCTGGCGTCATTAATGCGACAAAGTGCACGAATCGGGCCATTGAGCTGGCCAAGCTACATGGCATGGGGCTGGTAGCGTTGCGCAACACCAATCACTGGATGCGAGGGGGCACCTACGGCTGGCAGGCTGCGGAAGCCGGTTGCATTTCTATTCTCTTTACCAATACGCAGCCCAACATGCCTCCCTGGGGCGGTAGAGACAGCCGAACAGGTAACAATCCCTTTGTCGTGTCCATACCACGACGGCAGGGGCACGTGGTGCTGGACATGGCCCTGTCGCAGTTTGCTTTTGGCAAAATCAACGACTACAAACTCAGAGGCGAGAAGCTACCGTTTCCCGGAGGCTGGGACGACAACGACGAGCTATCGAACGATCCGGAAAAAATTCTGGCAAAGGAACGTGGATTGCCCATAGGCTACTGGAAGGGATCTGCGATGTCTATGATCCTTGACATGCTGGCTACGCTGTTATCAGCAGGAGACTCCACCTACAGGGTAAGCCTGAGGGAGTATGAAACTGGTATTTCACAGGTGTTTCTGTGCATCTACCCTGAAGTATTCAACGACAAAAGTCTGCAGGAAAAACTCCTCAACGAAATCATCGACTACACGCACAATGTGGAACCTATGCAGCCGGGCAACAGCACCTTCTACCCTGGGGAACGGGCGTTGCAAACCAGGGCCAGCAATCTCAAAGATGGGATACCCGTCAGCGACGAAGTTTGGCAAACTGTGCTGGAGCTGCTGGGATAGACGTAGGCCAGTCTTTCCCTTTAAAAGAATATGGAAAAGCTTGACTTTTACCCGCTATTAAGTGAACTTATTATCTCATTCACTCATGCTAACGGGCTGAAAAACCTACTTTTGGATGAACAAACTGCTCTTGTTCGCTATTTTTTGTCTCTGCCCATTCGCTGTGGCTATGGCGCAGCTTTTCCCCCTAAAACAAAAACAGGTTAGCACCCGAATTGAACAACCCGGAAGAATTGAATTCGAAATTACCAACGCCAACTATCAGAACTACATCGTGACAGGATGCGAAAAAGAAGGCCTTTTCATTTGTCACAAAACAGAGCATAAAGATAAGGACGGTTACAATTGGGAGTTCATACGGCTCGACACCACACTAGGTACTGTTTGGCAAAAAGACATGCATTTGCCATTCGGCAGCCGCATTACCGACTACGACTACCAGCCGGGATTTATCAATTACCTGATCAGAGAAAAAGAATACAAGCAGGAGGAGTTGGTGTTGTTGAGAATCAACCTGGAAAATGGCGACACGTCCCGGTTCTACATCAATACGGTGATACCAATGGTTCCCACGCAATTTCATGTGGTGGGCAACACACTGTTAATGGGTGTGTACACTGACTACAAGCCATTTATTTTCAGGTATAACCTTATCGATAAATTACCACAGATCATTCCGGGCCTTTATAACGACTACGGCGAGATTCTTAGAATTACTACCGACGACAGGCTAAGGATTTTCACGGTGACCATGAGCGAGCGCATGCCAGATTTTCGAACGACGGTCTCTGTCAGGTCTTTTTCCGAGGGCGGCGACATGATGCGCAATATTCACCTGGAACCAGATGAATCGAAGAGCTTGCTAAACGGAGCACCCACCAACCCAGAGCTGGAACGCCAGTTTGTGGCCGGCACCTATGCACATCAACGACTAACCTATTCGAGCGGCCTTTATATCGCCAGGTTGAGCAACAGCAGCCAGCAGCGCATCGACTACTTCGACTACAGTGAACTTGATCACTTTTTTTCCTATTTGTCGACTGGAAGAGAAAGGCGCATCAGAGAGAGGGCCAACCAGAAAAAAGTCCTGGGCCAGCAACCACGATTCCACTATCGGCTACTCTTGCATGATATTATCCCAAATGGCAACTACTACACCGTCTTTGGTGAAGCCTACTACCCCAGCTACTCCTTCGGATACCACTACACCCATGCTGTGGTGATGACATTTGATCGCCTGGGCAATTTCCTCTGGGACAGCTCGTTCGAGATCAACGATGTCACCACCTTTGGAGCCAGAGACCTGGTGCACGTAGGCACCAAGGGCGACGAAACAGTCCTTTTATACCTTTACGACAATACCATCCGCTCAAAAGTGCTAAAGGAAGACAAAATCATTGAGGGCAAAACCTTCAACGACATCTCCCTGACCTTTGAAGATGATGAGTCGTGGGGTGGAAGAAATCAAGTAGGAAACTTGAGCAGGTGGTTTGGCACGACCTTTTACACTTATGGGATTCGGGACATTGAAAACCTGCATAGCGAAGAAGCAGCCTACTACCGGCAGGTGTTTTACATCAATAAAGTTGCTTACAGATAATTTGCTCATAGTTACCTGCCCGGGGGCACATTGAGTGAACACCCCATGAAGCCTCGCCAGATCAACCGGTTCCCGAACCAAAAGTATAGGTGTCAACAAGAGTAAAGAAATCACTGTAAAATGACTGAAAGAGGCCATATAAAGCTAAGAACAGCCACCATACAAGACCTCCCGCTCCTGCTGCACTGGGATGAACAACCACATGTAATCGCCTCCGACCCCGACGATGAATGGGGATGGGCAAGCGAGCTGAAGAAAACGCCTCCCTGGCGGGAGCAGCTCATTGCAGAGCTTGACGGCAGGCCCATAGGCTTTATTCAAATCATCGATCCTGAGAAGGAAGAATCTCATTATTGGGGCGATGTGCAACCCAACCTTCGGGCCATTGACATCTGGATTGGGGAGCCAACCGATTTGGGAAAAGGTTATGGCACCGACATGATGAAGCAGGCTATCAACCGCTGCTTCAATGACCCGGAGGTAACGGCCATTCTGATTGACCCGCTGGCCACCAATGTCGCTGCCATTCGATTTTATGAGCGACTCGGCTTTCGGTTTGTAGCGGAAAGAACCTTCGACACCAGCCACTGCAAGGTGTATCGGCTACCGAGGGAGCTCTGGCCAACAATATCCTGACCGGTGTCACAGCCAGGAATCATTTATCTCCTTGTTGTTTGATTTTCGTAACTATTGCTTTGATTTGCATTATCCGGTGCCCCAGGTTTGAACTATCTTTGCATCAGACAATTACCAACACACCTATCCTGCCAATGCATTCTATCTACCTCAAGAAAACCTCAGGGATCGAGTATTTTGATCTGCGGACTTTCACCGTCGCCTTTGTTATCATACTCCTCGTTGTTTCAAGTCGGATGGCCTATGCACAGGAGGCCGACAGCACAAATAGCGTTGGCCATTTGAGCGGCGCCGTAACCGCCACCAACAACGGCATTTCCCTCCTTCCGGCATTCTCCCTGGGTAAGCCGGCCTTCATTTTTGACATGAATGTGGGAAAAAAGCGATTAAGCTTTGAACCACAGCTCAGGTTTGCCATGACAGGCAGGCCATGGTCGTTCATCTTTTGGTGGAGATACAAAATAATTACCGGCGACAAATTCAAGCTGCATGTGGGAGCACATCCGGCATTCACCTTCCAGTTTGACGATTATCCGGTAAACGGGGTGCCTACTACCCTTATGATCAGCCGACAATTTGCTGCAGGCGAAATTGTGCCACGATACACCATCAACAAGAAAGTTACTGTCGGGCTATACTATTTGCAGGCACACGGCTTTCAGTCTGAGGGAACTCAGAATACCTATTTCTTTGCTACTCAGGCCAGTTTCTCAGAAGTAAGGCTTGGGCCTAAACTTTTGTTCGGCGCCAGTCCGCAGCTCTATTACCTGCAAATGGACGACAAACGGGGCTACTATGCCAGCTCCACCTTCAGTCTGGCGCTGAACAATTTCCCCTTGTCACTTCAATCGATCATGAGCAGATCGATCGACACCGAGCTGGCTGGCAAAGACTTTATTTGGAATATTAGCTTGATTTACACTTTTGCCAAAGAATATGCTGAGAAACATTAGACATGTTGATATGATGAAAAAAGCTCAGTCTGTTCGAATTTTGTAATCTGCGAACCATGGAAAATTCAGAGAGTTTAGAAGAGTTTTATCGCCGCAAGTTTGAATGGCTGCCTGAGAACATCCGGAAGGATATCGGGCATTTCAATATGTTCGACCTCGAGCCTTTCGTGGCAGGCAAAGCAACGGCTATCCCCTACCGCAGGCGGGATTTCTATAAGATCATGTTGGTGAAGGGAAGCAGCAGGGTGCATTATGCCGACAAAGTGGTGGAGGTAAAAAAGCAGGCGCTGTCGTTCTCCAACCCAAAAATACCCTATAAATGGGAGCATCTCGACAAGCTAGGTGGTGGAGTGTACTGCATTTTCAATCCCACCTTTTTTACTCAGTTCGGTCAATTTGCGCATTATGAGGTATTTCAACCCAACAGCGACCACATTTTTGAGCTAACAGATGAGCAAGCTGAGCAGGTCAGCGGTGTGTTTGAACGAATCCGCAGTGAGTTCAACTCCGACTATAAGTACAAATACGATGCGATAAGAAACCTGATCTTCGAGCTGCTGCACTTTGCCTTGAAGCTTCAACCCACATCGCAAATAGACGTACAACCGCTCAATGCTTCCAACAGAATCTCGATGTTGTTCACTGAGCTGCTGGAGCGCCAGTTCCCTATCGACGATTCTCACTTGTCGATTAGCCTGCGTACTGCCTCCGAATTTGCCGATCAGCTCAACGTGCATGTGAACCACCTCAATCGGGCAGTGAAAGAAACCACGCAGAAAACCACTTCACAAGTCATTGCCGACCGGCTCCTACAGGAAGCAATGGTGCTACTGAGGCATAGCGCCTGGAGTGTTTCCGAGATCGCCTTTTCGTTAGGCTTCAAAGAAGTAACGCACTTCAACAACTTCTTCAAGAAGCATACGGAGACCAGTCCGCTGAAATTCAGGAAGGTTTGAATTTCATAATTTATCGAAATTCAATTCGCTGAGGCTCTGTACTCCTGCGGGGTCACCCCTACTTGCTGCTTGAATACCCTGGTGAAGTGCTGGGGGTACTTAAATCCCAGCTCGTAAGCGATTTCACTGACCGACTTGTTAGGGTCGAAGATTTTCTCCTTGGCCACATCGATTAATTTCAGTTGAATGAATTCGTGAGCGGATTTACCAGTCTCCTTTTTGATGAGGTCGCCGAAGTAGTTGGGAGAAAGGTTAAGCTCCATGGCGCAGTGAGCCACCGATGGCAAACCCACTTCCGCAGCCTTTTTGTTAGAAAAGAAATCATTCAGCAGTTTTTCAAACTTCTCCAGTATGCCTCTGTGCACGTGATCTCTGGTGATAAACTGCCGGTCGTAGAACCGAACACAATAGTTGAGCAGTAACTCGATATTCGTGCTTATAAGCTTTTTGCTGTGCTTGTCCACGGCATGTTCCAGTTCATCCTTAACTTTTGCAAAACTATCCAGCACCAACTGCCGCTCCCGCTCTGAAATGTGGAGCGCCTCACTTACCTGATAGCTGAAGAAAGTGTAATCATCGATGTGTCGTCCTAGTGAGGTTCCTTTGACCAGATCAGGATGGAAGACTACTCCATAGCCTTTGGGCTGATAAAGTTCCTCACCACCATCGGCACCAAACACCTGACCAGGGCCAATAAACACCAGTGTTCCTTCCTGATAATCGTACGTATTTTTGCCGTACCGCATGTCTCCACATTCCACATCCTTCAGCAACACCAGGTAGAACCCAAAATAGGTTCTTCTCAACCGCCTGGGCGATGCCTTTGAGAAGTCTATCACACTGACCAGTGGATGTAGCGTCTCATGATTATTGAAAGCATTGTACTGGCTGATGGTCTCAAATTTTGCGATCTCCTCCATGGCATTTCTTATTTCCGGTTAAATGTACTGCGTTCCACCATTGATTCCTTCCCCGGAAATTCGAATCAGTGGATTTGGTAGGTAAACCAGTAATCTGTATAAGCCCAACTCAAAAATACCGAATCATCTTTGCAAAGTAAGTTCATGGCCAGAGGTCAAACCTGCCTTTAATACTCAGCACCAACGGCGCCCTGGACAATCTCAGACAGCACAACAAAACAATTTCTACAATGCAAAAATTAATTTTCGGATTACTCATCACCCTCCTTGGCGTACAGTTCTCTTTTGCACAGGATCCCACCACTGAAAAGCAACTTAAGGAGCTTTCACAATTGAAATGGCAGTGGATGGCCGACAAGAACGTGGATAAGCTGGCGGTGCTTTTTGACGACAGGGCCAAGTTTGTTCACATGAGCGGCTCCTGGAAGAAGGCGAGAGAGCTTGAGATCATTGAAACCGGAAGCATCTGGTACAAGAAGGCCACGGTGCACGATGTTGCAGTGGAGGTTTTTGGTAACACGGCTATCGTGTGGAGCAGAATTACACTTGATGCCGTAGTTCGCACCAACGAGGTATCGACTGAATTTACCGTGACCGAAATCTTTCAGAAACAAAGTAGCGACTGGAAACTCCTCGACCTGACCTTCAGCAGCGTGCGGGATACCCATGAAATAGAAAAGTAAGAGGCATAGGTATATTGGCTGGAACGTAAAATCTTACTTATCAATAATATGAAAAAGACATTTCTTGGACTGATAATGCTTCTAATAGGTGCGCAATGCTCCTTGGCTCAAAACACTCCTGCCGAACAGGAAGTCATTGACCTATCGAAAGACAAATGGCAATGGATGGCCGACAAAAATGCGGACAAGCTGGCAGCCCTGTTTGATGAAAAGGCAGTTTTCGTTCATATGGGTGGAAGCTGGGGAACGGAGCAGGAGCTTAACATCATCAAAAGTGGCGGCATTTGGTACAAGCAAGCCGATATTCATGAGGTATCCGTGAAGATCATCGACAATACCGCTATCCTGCTTAACAGGATCACCCTGATAGCCGTGGTAGGAGGCAATGAAGTGACCAACCCCTTCATGGTGACTGAGGTGTATGTGAAGCAAAACGGCTCCTGGAAATTGGGCTCGCTATCGTTTACCAAATTGCTGACACCTGGGGACCGTTGATCCCCTCTGGCAACACAGCAGACCCAATCAGGATAATTTGGCGCAAGCAGCACCAGGTAAATAGCTACTGATTATCAAAGTGTTATATTGTTTGAAGGTTGTATTGAATTGTTTGGATTTCGTAACTTTAAAGAACTAGAAAACCCGATATTGTAATAAAACTTTAAAATCATGGCAGTATTCAATTTAAGCGTAAATGGAAAGAAGCAGCAGGTAGATGTTGACCCCGCCACCCCTATGCTTTGGGTGCTGAGGGATCACCTGAACCTGGTAGGTACTAAATTTGGCTGCGGCATTGCCCAGTGCGGTGCCTGCACCATTCATCTCGATGGCACGGCGATACGTTCCTGTCAAATGCCCGTATCTGCGGTCGCCGACAAGGCCATCACCACTATAGAAGGTTTATCAGAAGAGGGCGACCACCCGGTGCAAAAAGCCTGGCTGGAACACGATGTGCCGCAGTGCGGCTACTGCCAGGCAGGCCAAATCATGACGGCCTCAGCACTGCTCGCCAGCAATCCCAACCCAAGTGACGATGAAATCGAAGCAGCGATGAATGGCAATATCTGCCGTTGTGGTACTTACCTGAGAATCAAAGCAGCAGTAAAAACAGCCGCCGCAAACGCTTAATCCCATTCAACTCATCCGACTATGACACTCATTGCAAAAAAAATAGACAGACGCTCATTCATGAAGGTTTCTGCCCTCGCTGGCGGAGGCATGATGCTGAGCTTCAGCTGGCTGGCGGGTTGCAAACCAACCACCGAAGCTGAAGTGATGGAGCTACCCAAAGAATGGTTTGAGCTCAACAGCTACATCAAAATTGGTGACAACGGAGTGGTTACACTCATGTCGCCAAACCCTGAATTTGGCTCCAATGTAAAAACCTCGATGCCGATGATCCTCGCCGACGAACTCGGGGTAGATTGGAAAAACGTCATCGTAGAGCAGGCCAACTTCTACCCCGAACGCTTCGACCGCCAGTTTACAGGTGGTAGCCAGGGCATTCGCCAGGGCTGGAAACCACTGAGAACGGCGGGCGCCACTGCCCGTGAAATGTTGATCAAAGCAGCCGCACAAACCTGGAGCGTGCCGGCAGAAGAGATCACCGCCGGAGCGGGCACCCTTGAACACAAGGCGAGTGGCAAGAAAGCCGGTTATGGCGAAATGGCTTCTCTCGCAGCTACTTTGGAGGTGCCTGAAGAGGTGAAACTGAAAGATATCAAGGACTTTAACCTGATCGGTGTTTCGCAGAAAAATGTGGACGGCAAAAAAATTGTCACTGGCAAGCCTTTGTTTGCCATGGACCATTATCCCGCCAATGCGCTGGTGGCCATGGTGGTTCACCCGCCTGCTTTCGGTATGAAAGTGAAATCACTGGATGAGTCATCGGTGAAGGGCATGCCTGGCATCAAAGACGTCTTTGTGTTCGAACCGGTGAAAGAAGACTACGACAGGAATTTCTTTGACGTGAACTCTTTTTCTAACCTCGTTGCTATCGTGGGAAATTCTACCTGGGAAGTGATGCAAGCCAAAAAGGCCATCAAGGTCGAATGGGAAATAACCGCTGACAGTTCATTTTCAATGGCAGGGTTTGGAGGCAACAAAATGACGGTGAAAGTACCCGGCGGTGTCGAAAGCACAGAAGGACACAAAGCCGCCATGGAAGCCATGGCCAAAGGGAAAGTGAACCTCCTCAGAAAAGACGGCGACCCTGAAGGGGCATTTAAAAAAGCTGCCAAGGTGCTTGAGCGTACTTACACGGCCCCCTATCTGGCACACAACTGCATGGAGCCGATGAACTGCTTTGCAGACGTGAGAGCCGACGGTGCTACTTTGTACGGGCCTATCCAGGCACCCGAATTGATCAGAAATACGATTTCCGCCCGATTGGGACTCGACAAAGAAAAGGTGCAGATCAACCTCGCCCGAATGGGTGGTGGCTTTGGACAAAGGGCCTACGGACACCACATGGTGGAAGCCGCTGTTATCTCTCAGAAGGTAGGAGCACCTGTAAAATTGCAGTACAACCGTGAGGACGACATGACCTACGGCATCTATCGCCCTACGTACAGCGCCACCTATCGTGCAGGCCTCGACGAAAACAATAATCTCATTGCTTTCCACGTGAACGGCGGTGGAGTGCCTGAGAGTCCGGTACATGCCAACCGGTTCCCTGCCGGAGCGGTAGACAACTATCTCGCCGAAGGCTGGTCAGTAGAGTCCAATATTACCATCGGGGCTTTCCGTGCGCCTCGTTCCAACTTTATTGCGGGAGCCGAGCAGTCGTTTATCGACGAGCTGGCGGAGCTGGCAGGCAAAGATCCCATCGACTTCCGACTGGAGCTGCTGGAGCGTGCCAAGACCAATCCTGTAGGCGAAAGAAACGACTACGAAGCCGACCGCTATGCGGGTGTGCTGAAGCTGGTAAGGGAGAAATCCAAGTGGGACGAACCCAAGTCTGGTGTGAACCGGGGTGTTTCCGCCTACTTCTGCCATAACTCTTATGTGGCCGAGGTGATTGATGTGGTGATAGAAAACAATGCACCTGTCTTCAAAAACGTATACGCTGCAGTGGATTGCGGCATTGTGGTGAACCCCGATGCTGCTGCCAATATGGGCGAAGGTGCCATTGTGGATGGTATTGGCAATGCGCTGTTCGGTGAAATGGATTTTGTTGATGGTGTGCCGCAGAAGAACAACTTCCATCAGTACCGCATGATCCGGCAGAAGGAAGCACCAAGGCATGTGGAAGTGCATTTCGTGAAAAACGATATCGATCCGACCGGCCTGGGAGAGCCCTTGTTCCCTCCTACCTTCGCTGCCGTAGCCAACGCCATGCACAAAGCCACCGGCAAGCGATTCTACAACCAGCCCTTCATGAAGGAGATGGATGTGTCGAGATCGAGGATCTAGTATTGATTAGCTCGGTAAAACAGGCTTCGGGGTGTTAATCTCGGAGCCTTTTTTCTTATCCTTTTAAAACGGAAGGTATTGCCAGCGAAATATCTGATAGTAGAAGAGGTATGCAGCTTAAAATCAAAAAAATACTTATGGATCGTTTCGCTCTGCAGTTTGTGGACAATGTAGCTTGTAGTCGGACAATCTTGAAAAAATTGTAAATTAGCGAATGACTCAGCGGGTTTACATTGACACGTCAGTTGTTGGAGGGATTTATGATAGTGAGTTTGACATTTTTACAAAAATGTTCTTTGACAAGGCTTTCCGTGGTGAGATTGTGTTAATAATATCAGACCTTCTTGAGGAAGAATTGATTAATGCTCCCACCAACATTAAAACTTTCTTCAAAACACTTCCTGCCAAACAGTTAGAGTACATCCAACTGACAAAGGATGCAATTAAACTCGCAGAACTTTATATAGCAGAGAAGGTTGTTGGGGAGACAAGTCGGGCGGATTGTCGGCATATTGCCCTTGCCACAATAAACAAAGCTGATGTGCTGGTCAGTTGGAATTTTAAACACATTGTCAACTTAAAGAGAATAAGAGGTTACAACTCTATCAATTTGAGAGAAGGCTTGCATACGCTCGAAATACGGTCGCCTAAAGAATTAATGGAATATGAAAACTAAAGCAAAAAAAGAAAAGAAATTTGACGCTGTTAAGTTCATGAGGGAGCAGCGTGACAGAGTTTCTGAGGCAATAAAGGGAATGACTCCAGAACAGGAACTGGCATACTTTCGGAAAAAATCTGAGGAATTTAGGAAGACTAAGTGAAAAAATGACACTCATTCACTCCCTAACCCTTCCGCCTAACAACTAGTGTGACTTGTGGTATACCCCTCTCCCGCAAGTTTAGCGTAGCTTATGGATACAAACCCTTCATGCTTTCAGCTTGCCCACCTGCCGAACCACAAACACATTGGCGGGTTTACTCGGTAAAAACAGGCTTCGGGGTGTATACTTCGGGGCTTTTTTTTGTTGCGGCAAACGGGCTGAACCCCTAATAACACAAACGCAATTAACCCCTCAGATCACATGCTAACGCCGATTTATTAATTTCACCAAATCTTCCCTTTACGAACCTTGCGCTGATAGCCAGCATTCAGCACGAAAAAACAACCGCCGTATGACCAAACCAGATACGCTTCCCACCATAGCATTTAAAACCTCCGAAGCGTTTGAGAACTGGGTCGCAGAGAATCATGAAACTTCCAGGGGGCTTTGGCTTAAAATATTCAAGAAAGGTTCAGTACAACAGACCGTCAGTTATGCAGAAGCGCTTGATGTGGCGCTTTGTTATGGATGGATTGATGGTCAAAAGAATTCATTTGATGAAGAAGCCTGGCTGCAGAAGTTTTGCCCCCGGACAGCAAAAAGCATTTGGTCCAAGATAAATATCGGGCATATTGAAAGACTGACCAATGAAGGCAGAATGAAACCCGCAGGATTCGAAGCAGTAGAAAAAGCCAAAGCAGACGGCCGGTGGGAAAAGGCATACGATCCGTCCAGTCAGATGACCATCCCCGAAGACTTTCTAAAAGAACTAAGCAAAAACAGGAAAGCCGAAGCAAATTTTAAGAACCTCAACAAGACCAGTCTCTTCTTTATTGGATTTCGGCTTCAGACTGCCAAAAAGCCGGAGACAAGAGAAAAGCGCATGAAAGAGATCATTGACATGCTGGCTAAGGGCGAGAAATTCCGTTAACCCTCATTATCCTCCCCCAATGATCTTCGTTTGCAACCAGAATGCCTGGGAATACGCTTTGAGCGCATCATCCGTCCACCAACAAAAGATTGCCAATCCGGCCATTATTGGGTATCTTAAAGGCTATTCTAACTACCCATCAAATGGCTACTATAAAGACCTCTCTCAACAGGCGTTCCTTCTTAAAAACTTCTGCACTAGCAGGTGGCGGCCTCATGCTTAGCTTTAGTTGGCTGGCAGGATGCAAGCCTTCGCCGGAACGGGCGCTAAGTCTCCCCGACGAATGGCTTGACCTCAATGGCTTTATCAAAATCGCCAACAACGGACTGGTCACCATCATGTCGCCCAACCCCGAAGGAGGTCAAAATATCAAAACAGCCTTCCCGATGATTGTCGCCGACGAACTGGATGTCGACTGGAAGAATGTAGTCGTAGAGCAGGCGCCGCTGGACACAGAGAAATACACACGGCAGTTTATAGGTGGCAGCCAGGCCATCCGCCAGGGCTGGAAAAGCCTTCGCATGGCCGGAGCAACAGCGAGGTACGTACTGAAAGAAGCTGCCGCCAAAGCCTGGGGAGTTCCCTCTGGTGAAATTATCACTGAGGCTGGATTGATCTACCACAAAGCCAGCGGCAAACAGGCTGGCTACGGCGAGATGGCCGCTGCGGCAGTGTCGATTCCCGTGCCTGAAGAAGTGGCGCTCAAGGCGCAAAAAGACTTTAAGATCATTGGCACCTCCCGCAAAAATGTGGATGCGAAAAAGATCGTGACCGGCCAGCCATTGTTTGGCATCGACCACAAAAAAGAGGGCATGCTCATCGCCATGGTGGTGCATCCGCCTGCATTTGGTTTGAAATTAAAATCAGTGGATGATAGTGCTGCCAGGGCTATGCCCGGCATCGTCGACGTGTTTCCCATCAAAAACATGCAGGACAACTACCAGCGTCAGTTTTTTGACACCTGCGCCTTTACAGAACTGGTGGCCGTAGTAGGCAAGTCTACCTGGGAAGTGATGAATGCCAGAAAGGCCCTTAAAGTGGAATGGGAGCCCTTCTCCGATTATTCCGAAACCAGAGACAATGGAACGAGGCTTTTCCCGGCCGGACTCGAAAACAGTGCTGGCCACAGGGAGCAAATGGCAAAAAAAGCCGGCAAAACGGTGAAAGTGCTCCGCAAAGACGGCGATCCGGAAAAAGCCTTTAAAAACGCTGCCAAAGTAATCGAGCGCACCTACACAGCCCCCTTTCTGGCACACAACTGCATGGAACCCATGAACTTCTTTGCTGACGTAACTGCGGACGGAGCAACTTTGGTCGGGCCTCTTCAGAAGCCTGAATTTACTGAAAAGACGGTGTCGGCACGACTGGGCATTCCTCTCGAAAAGATTGATATCCAAATGACCCGACTGGGTGGCGGGTTCGGACGCCGGTCGTACGCCCACTGGCTGGTGGAAGCTGCCGTCATCTCCGATAAAGTAAAAGCACCGGTAAAGCTCGTCTACAGCCGGGAAGACGACATGACCTCAGGCATCTACCGTCCCACCTACCAGGCGACCTATCGGGCCGCCCTGGATGCTGAGAACAACCTGATCGGCTTCCATGTGAACGGTGGTGGCATTCCCGAAAGCTGCATCTATGCCAACCGCTTTCCGGCTGGTGCTGTCGACAATTACCTGGCAGAAGACTGGGTGCTCGATTCCAATATTACCACCGGATCCTTCCGGGCACCCCGCTCCAACTTTATTGCTGCCGCAGAGCAGTCGTTCCTCGACGAAGTAGCCGAAGCAGCAGGGAAAGACCCCATCGATTTCCGACTGGAGCTGTTGGAACGAGCAAAGAACACCCCGGTCGGCGACAACAATGACTATGATGCTGAGCGGTATGCTGGTGTGCTCCAACTGGCGAAAGAAAAATCGAACTGGGGTGAGAAAAAGGCAGGCGTGCACCGGGGTGTTTCTGCTTACTTCTGCCACAACAGTTACGCTGCCAATGTGTTAGACCTGGTGTTTGAGAATGGCAATGCCCGGGTAGAGAAAGTCACCTGTGCCATCGATTGTGGCATAGTCGTAAATCCTGATGCAGCCGCTAATCTGGCCGAGGGAGCCACAGTGGACGGCGTCGGCACGGCGATGTTCGGTGCCTTTACCTTTAAAGACGGCGTTCCGGAAAAGACCAACTTCGACAAGTACCGGATGATCCGCACGAAAGAAGCACCCAAAGTCATCGACGTGCATTTCGTCAAGAATGACATTGACCCAACTGGCATGGGAGAACCGGCCTACCCCCCTGTTTTCGCTGCATTGGCCAATGCGCTTTACCAGGCCACTGGCAAACGCATGTACGATCAGCCATTTGCGCCTGCGCTGGAGGAGTTGTCGAGGTCGAGGATTTAATATTGTTTGATTTTCGTAGCTGTTTATTTGTTTTTCATTACTCAAACAGCCTCCATGACCCTACCTTTGATTTGTTAAACGTAATAAACGCAAACAATCATGAGTAGTCCTTTGCCAACACGCACCCTCGGAAAAAACGGTCTGGAAGTATCTGCCCTTGGCCTTGGTTGCATGGGTATGAGTTTTGGTCTTGGTCCAGCCGGCGAGAAAAGCGAAATGATCAAAGTAATTCGGTCTGCTGTAGAGCAGGGTGTCACTTTCTTTGATACTGCGGAGGTATACGGGCCCTACACAAATGAAAGTCTTGTGGGGGAAGCTCTTCAACCTTTTAGGAACAAGGTAATTATTGCTACCAAGTTTGGCTTCAATATCGTCGACGGAAAGATGGCTGGTGTCAATAGCCGCCCTGAAAATATAAAGAAGGCGGTTGAAGCATCACTCAAGCGACTGCGGATAGACTCAATAGATTTGCTTTACCAGCACAGGGTAGACCCCAATGTACCCATTGAAGATGTAGCCGGAACCGTAAAGGACCTTATCCGGGAGGGAAAGGCGAAACACTTCGGCCTCTCAGAAGCCGGAGCCGCCACGATCAGGAAAGCACATGCCGTTCAACCAGTTGCTGCCCTTCAAAGCGAGTACTCACTCTGGACAAGGCAGCATGAAAAGGAAATCATTCCCACCATTGAAGAATTAGGGATAGGGCTTGTGGCGTTCAGTCCATTGGGCAAAGGCTTCCTGACGGGCAAAATTGATGAAAACACGAAGTTTGGCGAAGGTGATATTCGCAGTATGCTGCCAAGATACGCCGAAGAAGCACGAACGGCTAACAAAGCACTGTTGGACATGATTGCAATGTTTGCTGAGCGAAAAAATGCTACCAATGCCCAAATTGCTCTGGCCTGGGTACTGGCACAAAAACCATGGATCGTGCCCATTCCCGGCACCACCAAAATCCACCGCTTGACGGAAAACATTGGCGCCGCCACTATTAAGCTAACAGCTGACGAGTTGAAGGAAATGGAAGCAGCTTCGGCACAGATTGAAATCGTGGGTAACCGGTACACCGAGGCAATGGAAAAGGCGACGGGGTTGTAAAACACGAGACTTTGCGAAAAGCAGCAATAAAGGCAAAAGTTGCACAAAAAATTTAGTCAGCCGCAATCACCAACCGACATCTGACGTATTACCCCTTCAAACATGATGGATGTCCTGTTTTCTCAGCATCGCTTTTGCGATTTTTGATAAAATTGTCTGCGCATGAGCAACAAGACGCCCCTTACCATTATCAGAGCAATTCACACCTTCATTTGGGGATTTTTCAATGTTGTGATTTTCTACATGCTCTACGCAGTCATCACCAATAGAATTGACAAATGGCTATGGATCGGTTTTGCACTGGTGGCGTTGGAGGGCATCACGTTATTAGTCTTTAAGTGGGTTTGCCCACTGACCATTGCCGCCAGAAAGTACTCCTCCTCCACAGCCGACAATTTTGATATTTTCTTGCCAAATTGGCTGGCCAGGCACACCAAACTGATCTACACTTCCATAGTGTTTTTCATTGCAATTCTGACCTTGATTCGGTTGTTGTCGATTTGAAGGCTTGTCAAACTATTTCGTCGCAGCTAATGGCTTCACCCACTCCTTCTTTTCAAAATCCCATACCCTGACCACCTTGGCCGGGTTGCCTACAGCCACTGAATAAGGCGGAATATCTGTCATGACCACTGAGTTGGCACCAATACGGCAATATTTGCCAAGCACCAACGGTTCTCCGTTCTTTTTACCCATAATTACGGTGCCTGTGCCTACGAAAGCATCCTCTTCCAGTATAACAGGAGCCTTTTGTGAGGGCTGAAAATGATGCGGCAGGTCAGGATCAATGCCATGATGCATGCCAAGGATGCGCACATATTGCGAGAGCCCCACATGTTTGTGCATCGTTACTGGCCCTATGATCACGCAGCCAAGTCCGGTATGTACCTCATCCCCCATCACTATGTCTCCCATACCGTTGTTGATCAGCACTCCCTTTTCAATACGGGAGTACTTGCCCATGCTGAACTTGTTGAAAGGAACCAGGTCGAGACGGGAGCCCCAGCTGATGCCTCTTTTAAAATAGCGGGGAAAGATCAGCCATAGCCAGATATACCATCGCACCCTGGCACTGTAGGGCTTGCGCTGGAAAATGAGCTGAAGCACAAGCTGCTTAAGCTTCGGGCTGCTTCTGATCTTTTCTTTGAGAGACATTTCCTTTTGGTTGTTTTTCGAGAGCAAACCTGATAAGCGTCCCAAACTGCCTTGCCCGGTGTGTCCATGTATTTTTTGAAGCCACGAGTGCCCGGTGCTTTTGTTTTTCTTCATCATCGGAAGCGTAGGCTTTCAACACTTTGTCCGCAAAGTCTTCCGGTGTCAAACCCATCTCAACCACTTCACCGAGGCTGTCCAGCACTTCGGGATTAAAGTTGGTGCTTACCACCGGCTTGCCTGCTGCGAGGTACTCAAAAAGCTTCAGCGGGTAAATTCCCTGGCTCACCTCGTCACATTTGAATGGTATAATGGCCACATCAAACCGAGCCATCACCGAAGGGGCCTCCTCGTGATCGCATGAACCTGTAAAGTGTATCCTGGGGTGATCAAAAACTTTTTCTGGTACATATCCCGGCTCTACGGGGCCTGCCAGCACAAGGTTCCAGTCGCTCAATACCTCCAGCGCATCATGCAACAAATCAAAGTCCGTTCTCCGCTCTATGTTCCCCAGGTAGCCCATCACCTTGCCCTCTATACCAGCAAGACTCTTGTGATACGTTCCTTTGATGGCCAATGCTTTGTTGAAAAGCTTATAGTTAGCTGCATTAGGCACCAGGAAACTATTCTCAATTCCCTGATCTGCAAATTTCTTTTGAAGAGCTGGCGCAGTTGAAATCACCATGTCCGATTGTTCCACGGCTATTTGCTCGAGATAAGGGCCATGGCGCAGCGTAAATGACTTCACCATTGGGTCAATGCAGTGATAGACACTCAGCGCAGGTTTTATGGCCAGCTTGTTTTTAAGTCCAGGGAAATAGAAGTCGAAGGAGTTGATGTAAACCAACGATTCAATATGGCTTTGCTTTAAAAACCGGTTGATCCTCCTGGCCACCAAGCCGTGATTCAGACCAGAGAATAAATTGTAGATAATCCCCCTGGGGAGAAAGTTAATAGGCCAAACAAAGGGAGGAAGGAGCACCTTCACTCCCTCTTTTTCGATCACAGGTTTTTTGAAGTAAGCCAAAATCCTTTTGCGAATCTCCGGTTTGTGGAACCCCTTAAGCAGCTCAGTAAATGTAAAAGGATGATCGACCAGAATCAGATTATTGTCCAATGCCAACTCTCTCGAAATTTGCCAGGTCGTCGACGTATATCGTTCATCGTGCCGGGGAAGGGAAAGCACCAGTATGTTAGTATTTGCAAGTCTGGTCATCAGGATGCCATTTGGTTAACCGGCTGTCTCGTCTCCAGGCCTTTCCGAAGCTCCACCGCTAAATCCGGGTGACGATCGTACTGATGTACTACGGCCAGCGGTTGTCCGGTAAGGTTCTCAATTCTTCCATTAGATACCGAAAATTCTGTTAAATCCGAAAAGTGAAGAGTAGCGATCGATCCTGATCCGTTGGCTTCCAAGTGTCTGGTAAGCCCACGCAGGCGATAGTAAAACAAGCGAATATGAATGGCCTGATCGGCACCAAGCATATCGATAATCTTCGGAAGGTTTTCATAGGTCTCTTCCAGCATTTCTTCAATATACTGATTGATGGCCCGGCGAGAGCCATAGGTTACCCCAGCACAAGCCACATTTTTATCGGCCATTTGCTCGAAAATAGCATCAGAGTACGTTCTCCTGATCCACTTCTCGTTCATCTCACTTTCACTGTTGGCCACTGGCTCAATACCTGTCACTATCGCATCGCTTTGAAGGGTTGCAAATGGATCGTATTGAAAAATGATATCCCGCACATCGGCAATCATCACTTGCTCATGAGGAAGCTGCGACAAGAGCTGCTTGATCAGGAAAAATCTTTTGACCATAAACTGTGTTAGCGGTGAGGTTAATGCCTCAATTCTCGTCCTTCTTAGTGGGTCCCGTTCCCATTTTGCTGACAGGTACTGCGCATATTTTTGCTGCAGCGAGGGCATCTTGCTAAGTACCTTGGCTATTACCTTGCCTGTAAAATTCTCCTTGAAAGGAATGAAATGAACGCCTTGAATATGACTACAGTCTGCCTCAAGTTGAGGGATGTTTTTGCCCGCAAACATGTAAATATCAGTGTCAGGTATGAACTTTTTGCAGCTCAGAACAAAGTGTTTAATATGTTCAAAGCCATAGCCAACCCCAAAAGTGATTATTGCCTTTCTCATCATCTTACGATTTGGTGACGAAATCATCGGTAGTATGCTTTAATTTTTTAGGTCCGAAAGCGTATTCAATTAGCTTTCCTGACTCATTCTGAATTCTTTTTATAAACGCATTGAACAGCGTGCCGTCCTTAAGAAGTCTCCTCGAACTCGTCCACATCCTGGCTTTGCTATTGCGCACCAGCTTCAGCTTTCCAATCTCTCCAAGCTTCCGGCCCATCCTGCCATCTTCTCCAAAAACAACGAAGTTGGCACTCGACTCATCGTTGTCAAACACCCGGGTCACAGGCATTTCGAAGCCTTTCACAGCCAGCCCCTGCTCTATGCGGAACCCAAAGTTGGCACCACGCACATTCAAAAACTCCCTTCTAATGCGTCTGTATTCGAAAAGAATTTCTGCCAAAAGTTCATAAAAGCCGAGCTGGACACGGCCAGCCTTACCAAAGGGTAGGAAGCTGTAGTTGGCATACACACAGGTAATTTTCTCATTGTCCATGAGTGGCTTTACCAGGGTCTCGACCCAGTGCGGAGGGTACAACGAATCGCCATCCCCGCAAAGCTGGTACTTGCCTGTAGACGCTCTCAGTCCCGCCAGCCTGGCATGAGCGATGCCTTGTTTCGTTTCAAGTAATGACCTCACTCCCAGCCTGTCTAGTAATGCCTGAGTGCTATCAGTCGAGTTATTGTTAACGATGATCAATTCAGTTGGGTATTTCAGCTCCATGGCCGAAAAGGAAGAAAGCGTTCTTAGCAGGTTTTTCTCCTCATTCCAAACTGGAATTACGACTGAAACAACAGGTTGGTTTGCATGGAACTTCGACAAACCAGCTTTGATTCTGTCAAGCTCAGAGGCCGAAGCCTGCTTCCAGTCGCCATCTTTGAAATTATGTTTTCTCACCCAGCCGGGCACATTGAATCGTGAGCTCATGAGTATCTTAGATTATTAAATTTGTAACCAATTTTTTGGGAGTAGATAGGCGACTGAAAATTCCAACCAATGCCTGCTAAATGAGCCTTGATATTGCCCCACTGCTTCTTCAAAGCATAGGAAACCAGGCTTTTTGGTGTGGCCACCAAAAGAAAATATATCCAGAACAAGGTCAGGTAGAAAGACCTTGAGTTACGGCGCATGAACAAAATCCTGTTTCTGCTCATAAAATAACTTTTCAGCTCACTGATTGGACCCACGGTTTGCGACTCCTTGTGAAACAGCATCGATTGGGTGTCAACAGCGATCTTAAATCCATGTTTCTTGATCATCTCGGCCCAGTCGTGCTCTTCATAGTAGAGAAAGTATGTCTCCGGCATCATGCCAACTGCTTCCACAACTCGCTTAGGAATCATCATAGCCGCCCCGTGAGGAAAGCTTGTGTAACTCAATCCTTCGTCATCTGCTGCTGCCGTTGCTGTCAGGCATTCGTTGCGACAGGTTACTTTGTTGAATGGAGTGAAACCAGCATACTGCATTACATCGGGGGTGTCGAAATAATAAAGCAAGGGGCACAACACGCCAATAGCCGGGTTGCTCTTCATCATCGAAACGAGTCTGGGTAAGATATCGGCCTTGAATTCAGTATCGTTATTGATAAAAAAGAAATAGTCTCCTTTTGCTTTTCTGATGCCAAGGTTGTTACCACCGGCAAAGCCGAGGTTGATGTCGCTTCTTACAAACGTGATCCATGGGTGCTGAGCCTTCAACAACGGGCCCGGGTTCTCCCGGGACCCATTGTCTACCACCACCATCTGAATGTCTTTCATCCCCAGCTTTTCAATGCTCCGAAGTAGTTCCAGGGTGACTTTAGTATTGTTATAATTAACTGTGATGATCGATACCATACTTATACTGCTAATTTTCTTTGCGCTTTTTCCCACACGGCCGACTGCTTACCATTTATTAGTCGCCATAGGCCCCGGAAAACAGAAACATTCATGATGGTGAAGTACAAGGGTATGTACAGAATCTTCAGCCTTGTTTTTCGCTTTTCAAGTAGGTAACCCACAGCCGCCATTACATAAAATGCTATCTGGGCAACGAAGAGGATCGTGCCTGGCAAGTAGCCCTGAAGAGCCAGCATGAAGCTGGTGACGAGAAGAAGCGGCAACATCAGCGGAGCGAGTGTCCAGCGAAGTGCCCGGTGCGATACATACTGAAAGGTCAATACAGGGTTGGGGAAAGGATTAAGTAGTCCGCTCATGCGCACTACTGCCTGAAGTCCTCCGGCGGCGATTCTCACCTTCCGCTTTATTTCTTCGGTAATAGAAAGGGAAGCCGTTTCAAGAGCATATGACTGTGCCTCATATACTACCCGATGCCCTTTAGCGGCTATTCCCATTGTGAGTACAAAATCTTCGATAAGGGTGTCGGCCGGCACGGGCTCATAAAGGGAAGTTCTCACAGCAAAAAGCTCACCTGCAGCCCCAACCACTGAGTGCAGCTCTGAATCCCATTGTTTGAGCTTTGATTCATATTTCCAGTAGATGCCTTCACCAGCGGCTGAAGCATCGTCGGCGTTGGTTTGTTCAATCCTTTTTTCTCCGGCCACTGCCCCCACCGATGGGTCAGCGAAATGGCGAACCATGTTGGAAACTGCCTCTTTGTTGAGCAGTGTATTGGCGTCGGTGAAAATGGTGATAGGCGACGCAATGCTTTTCATTACCCTTTCAACAGCAGCCAGCTTTCCTTTGCGTTCGGGTCTGTGCTCCAGGGTAATGGCTGGGTATTTCGTAATAATCTCGTTGGTCTTATCTGTACTGCCGTCAGTGACAAAAAGAAACTTGATCTTATCAGACGGGTAGCTAAGGCTCAGGGAATTCCTGATTTTGTCTTCCACACAGTCCTGCTCGTTGTACGCAGCAACTAACATGGTTACTTCTGGCCACTCGATGGTAGAGAATTCCTTTCTTGGAGAGAAAAGTCGCTTGAATTTTACAAGCACAAAAAGCACCAACCCATAGCCGAGGTAGCTGTAGAAGAGAATACTAAAAGCGACAATACTGAGAATGATAAGGATTTCCATTTCTGATCTTTTCCACCAAATTAGTGGGTGATCAGTGGTTGGGGCCTAAGTATTCGATAGTTGGGGACGAACTGTCGATTTTTGGATTGAATCGGTGGAAGAGGGAATCAGAGAGTTTTGATATGGTTCATCAAAACGGGCTTATGTGCCCTACTGATAGGTATTACTTTGTCTTTAATCACCAGGTTAGTTTCCTCAATATCAACAATCTTGGAAAGGTTCACTATGTACGACCTGTGCACTTTCAAAAACTTGCTGTTGTCTATTTTAGCATCAATGTTTTTTAAAGTAGAGTGAACAATGAATTTTTCTTTTTTCTCGGTGTGAAAGACGACATAATCTCCGATAGATTCTACGTATAAAATATCATCCAGGCTAAGCCTTACATGCCTCCCATCTACTTTTACATAGAGTTCGTTAATCTCTTTGGATGTCTTTTTACCGTGCACCTCTCTTGCTTTATCAATGGCCTTTAAAAGCCTGCTCAAAACAATGGGTTTATGCAAATAGTCAGTCACCTTATATTCAAATGCTTCGAGGGCGTACTCCTTAAGCGTGGTGGTGAAAATAACCTGAGGAATGTCGGGTTTCATGCGAACCAACTCCATGCCATTAAGCTCTGGCATTTCAATGTCGAGCAAAATAAGGTCTACCTCTTCTTTGTTTAAAAAATTAAGCGCCTCTAGCCCATTCTCACACATCCCCACCACAGTGAGGTCTTCAATCTTATCACACATGAGCTCCAGCGATTTTCTCGCCATCTCATCATCATCAACTATCAGACACCTCATTGCAATAAATAGCTTTTAATTCTAGCCAACTCATTTTGTACAATTTGCAACTTTGGATCAATATCCCCAATAAATTGAGAAAACTTCTGTTGAAGGGTATTCGTCATGCCCGATGCCTTGCCTTCGGTTTCTATTTCAACAAGGAGCTCTGACACTTTGGTCAGTCCCACCATAGCAAAGTTGGGAGATATTTTGTGCACCTTCCGAATGAATTCCGCCTCGTTTCCCTCTTTTTCCAGCTGTTTCAAAAGCTCAATTTCGCTGGCAATGCCATCAACAAAAATCTGAAAGATGATGGAAGCCCTTTCTACATCGTCCTCATACATCATGTAAAGGTGCTCTCTGTCCAAAGAGGCTGAAAACTCAAAATCGGGCATTTTTTTCTCTTTCTCCTGCATTTTCTGATCCTTTAGGGCTTTGAGCAATTGCTCAGGAGTAAACGGTTTAGTCAAATGGTAGTTCATGCCTACTTCGAGGGCTCGGTTGCGCTCATCTACCAAAGCTGAAGCAGTCAACGCTATAATCGGAACTGTGCAATTTGGATTATTTTCCATGCTCCTAATCCGTATGGTTGTTTCGTAACCATCCATTTTAGGCATCCGTATATCCATTAAAATATAATTATAAACATAATTTTCAACGAATTCGAGTGCTTCAACCCCATTATTAGCTATATCACAGGTAATTTCCCATTTAAAAAACAACCCCGAAAGGTATTGCTGATTCATTTCATTATCCTCCACTATCAGCACCCTGCTAAGGTCGGGAGGAGAACTACTATCATGGCTTGGTTCCTCGGCTAGCTCGGCTTCGCCCACCCTTAACTCAAGAATCACCCGAAAAGTGGTGCCCTGACCTTCTTCACTTTCGAGTTGTATGGTGCCACCCATCATTTCCACAAGGTGCTTCACTATCGAAAGCCCAAGTCCGGTGCCACCATACTTGAGCTTGGTTTCTTTATCGGCTTGCTTAAAGGTCTCGAACACCATTTTTTGCTTGTCGGCCGATATCCCAATGCCTGTGTCCCACACAGAAAATTCCATTTTAACCGAGTCCCCTATTTTCTCCAGCACTTTAGCAGCGATAACGATGAAGCCTTTTTCAGTGAACTTGGCAGCATTACCCACCAGGTTGATGAAAATCTGGTTCAGTGCCGTAGGGTCTGCCAGAAGGGTCTCGGGCACATCAGGTGATATGTCGGTGAAGAAATTGATATTGCCCTTGCCCGCCTTCACCTCAAAGGTCTTCATGACCGATTCTGCCACGTTCCGGATGTTAACGGGCTCCTCGGCCAGCTCATACAGCCCCGCTTCTATTTTAGACAGGTCAAGGATACCGGATATCAATCCAAGCAGTATTTCTGTCGAAAATTTGATTGTTTTAAGGTAGTCGCTTTGCCGCTGATCCAATGCCGTGTCGCCCAGCAGGTTCGACATTCCAACGATCGCATTGATTGGATTGCGGATTTCATGACTCATGTTGGCCAAAAACTGCTTTTCTGCCAGCATGGCCTTTTCCGCTTTGTTGCGGGCAATCCGCAATTCTTCCTCCAGTCTCTTCCTGTCAGTGATGTCGTAGTGAATGCCTAGCGATCCCTGAATAACGCCCTTTTCGTCGTAAAACGGAGCTCCGCTAATCAGCACCCATCTTCTTTCGCCACTTTTATTCAGTATTTCTATCTCGTAAATATTGGCTTTGCCCTCAAGCCTTTCTGCGTCTTGCTTTTCTATAATTGCCAACGACTCCGGCGGCACAAGCAGTTCATTGGCTTTTTTGCCAACGAGTTCCGCCGTGGTATAGCCAGTCATTTCACAGAACCTCTGGTACGCTTTTATTATTCGCCCATCACGGTCTACCTCAAGCAGGCCCAGCTCCATGTTTTCGATGAGACCTCTGTACTTTTCTTCGCTGAGCTTTAATCGCTTCTCCTGGTTTTTATCTTCTGTAATATCCAAATAGTGCCACAGGTGGCCCAGGTAGGTTTCATCTTCAAAAATCGGGATGTAGTCACGGAGCAGTACCGTGCCGTCATTCATTAACAGCTCCTCCCGGCTCACCAATTGTTGCTTGTTCAGCAGTTGTTCTATGCGTTTGGCAAAAGCTGCGGGATTGGCAAACAAATGTTTAGTCTCTTCTGCAGAATTACTGCAGTCGGCACCAATCAGATCATCGGGCTGAGCAGAAATATTGAAAATGGAACAAAGTTTCTCATTCACCAGCACAATTTTGCGGTGCTCATCCTCTACAAGAATGCCCGCATTGAGACTACCAATTAGCGAGGTGAGCCTTAAACTTGCCTTCATCAACTCCTGCTCCGAGTCTATTCGCTTCGAAACATCTCTTCCAACGGCGCTTACCTTGAGAAGCTTGCCTGAAGGATTGTAGAAATACTGCACATTTTGTTCTATCCAAATCCATTGACCGTTAACGCCAATGACAGGCACCACACTAAAACTGCGTTTCTCCTTCTCAATTCTTTGCTGCTGGTAGAAAAAAAGTATCTGTTTTTTGTATTTATCAGGCACAAAATCGACAAACTTTCGCCCGATAATTTCTGACTTATTCTTGAAACCTAAACTCTTAACAGCCACTGGGTTTACCAGGGTAATGACTCCGCTTCCTGTTGTTTCGTATATAAAATCAGTGGCCGATTCGATAATCTGCCGGTACCTAAGCTCACTTTCCTCTGCTAGCCTGGTTCTCTCGTCTACTTTCAACTCCAGGCTCTCTTTCAGGAGTATCAGCTCCTGGTTGGCACTCTCAAGTTCCTTGGTTCTCGAAATAAGCACAGTCTCAGCTTGCTTCCGCAAAGCTACCTCTCTCTGTAATTGCTTTTTTAAATCTTCCAATTCGTCCATTCCAGCCATCTGAGGTTTGAGGCAATCCACGATTGATCCAAAAAATTACAACTTCTTCAGCATTTTTGATAGCAGAAGTAAATATCATTCACTCCAATATGCTTTTTGAAAGCAACCTCGCTTTTTATTCATTCGCTAAACGCAAAAACAAGTCGAACTGCGACCTGTGTCTTACTCTATGCGGCATTCCTACCGTGGCCCGGCTACACAAACTCAACCTCATTTCTATTAAAAAATTATCACTTCAACGCAACCTGAAGGCAGCTTGGCGCATCTAAACAACGAGGTCAAAACTAACTTACTATGCTTAAAAACTTTTTCAATGTCACCTTCAGGAGCATTCTGAAGCACAAATTCTACTCTTTTATCAATATTCTAGGGCTCTCTATTGGCATCACTTGCTTTCTGATGATCACGCTTTATGTGAAAGACGAGCTGAGCTATGACAAGCACCTCCCAGCCATTGAAAGGCTATACAGGCTCGATTTCACGGGTACTATTGGCGGCAACACTTTCATCACTTCCCTTTCGAGCGTGCCTGCGGCGCAAGCTCTGATAAACGACTACCCGGAGGTGGAATCGGCAGTAAGGATGCGGGAAAGAGGCAATGAAATGATCAGGCCGGAGGGCCAGATGCAGATCTTCAATGAGGAGAAAATACTGCTGGCTGACTCAAACTTCTTTGAGTTTTTTCAGCTGCCCCTGCTTGAAGGTGATCCAGCAACTGCGCTGGCCGCCCCAAAAAAGGCAGCTATAAGCGAGTCGATAGCAAAAAAATATTTCGGTGATGAGCCTGCGGTTGGCAAAACAATAGAAGTGCAAGGCTGGGACAACTTTGAGGTTACGGCTGTATACAAAGAAATGCCCAGCAATCAGCACTTTCATGCCGACGTGCTATTCTCAATTACCAGTACAAGCGAAGCTTTCAATACGCAGTGGATGGGCTTCAATTTTGTCACTTACCTCAAAATTAAGCCTGAGAACACTGCTTCTTCCCTTGAAGCAAAATTCCCCGACATGATCGCCAAATACATCGGGCCCGAAATTCAGAAGTTCATGGGGCAAAGCATGGAAGAATTTCACGAAGCGGGGGGACAATTAGGCTATGCCTTATACCCCGTAATGGACATTCACCTCAACTCCAGCAAGCTCGGCGAGTTTGAAGCAAATAGTGACGTTACCTATGTCTATCTGTTTTCTGTCATCGCTTTCTTCATTCTGCTGATTGCCTGTATCAACTTCATGAACCTGTCCACGGCTCGTTCCGCAAACCGGGCTAAGGAAGTGGGTGTCCGTAAAGTACTGGGTGCACAGCGCCCGGTTATCGTTCGCCAGTTTCTGGCAGAAGCACTTATCCTAAGCTTCTTTTCATTTATGCTGGCTTACGGGTTATGCTTTCTGCTCCTTCCCTCGTTCAATACATTAGCCGAAAAGCAATTAGCCATCAGTGCCTTGCTTACACCCGGGTTTATTATCACCATCTTAGGGTTGATCTTTGCCGTAGGCTTATTGGCCGGCAGCTACCCGGCCTTCTACCTCTCTGGCTTCAAGCCTGTAGAGGTACTTAAAGGCAAGCTCAACCTCGGCATGAAGAGTGGGGCCATTCGTAGCATTCTTGTTGTCTTCCAGTTCACACTCTCCATTATCATGATAGTGGGCACCATGGTTATTTATGATCAATTGAATTTCATACGAAACAAAAAGCTGGGCTACCAGAAAGATCACCTGATCATTATCAACGACCCCTGGCTTTTGAAAGACAACCTCAACGCCTTCAAAACTGAAGCACTGCGAAATTCATCTATCATTAGCGGCACACTCAGCAGCTTTCTGCCTGTTAATGGAAACAACAATAACAACCTTTACTTCAAAGGAAAAAATCCTCAAAACGAATCCCACATAGTCAGTGATTGGCGTGTGGATCAGGACTACGTGCCCACATTCGGGATTGAAATAAAGGACGGACGAAACTTTTCAAGGGAGTTTCCGAGTGACTCTTCTGCTATTGTAGTCAATGAGGCATTTGTTAAACAGTTTGGCCTTGAAAACCCGATCGGAGAATTGATTTCTACCCATGGCGACGACGACGGCATCGTTTCTTACAAAATCATTGGCGTTATGGGCGACTTCCACTATGCATCGCTTAGGGAGAGCATTTACCCGCTAATGATGAAGCTGGCCAGCAGCCGGGGAAATATCACTTTCAAAGTGGCTGGCGACAATATTGATCAAACCATCGCTACCCTGAAGAGCACCTGGGAGCAGTTTGGCCCGGGGCAGCCTTTCAGCTACAACTTCATCGACCAGCAGTTTGAGGATGTGCACAAGTCGGAAATGCGTATAGGCTCCATCTTTATGGTGTTTGCCTCGCTGGCTGTGTTTATTGCCTGCCTTGGGCTGTTTGGGCTTGCAGCTTTCACAGCCGAGCAGCGCAACAAAGAAATTGGCGTACGCAAGGTGCTTGGCGCCAGTGTTTCCAGCATTATGGGCTTGCTCTCCTGGGAGTTTGTGAAGCTGATCGGCATTTCCTTTGTCATAGCGGCGCCCACGGCCTACTTTGCTGTTGGCAAATGGCTCGACAACTTTGCCTACCGAACCGACCTCAACCTGGTGACTATTTTCATTGCGGGCTTGCTATCGTTGGTAGTGGCCTGGCTCACCATGAGCTTTCAAACTTGGCGAGCTGCCCGTGCCAATCCGGTAAACTCCCTCAGAAGCGAATAACATAAAAAAAGAGGCCAGCCCAATTTACTTGCGCTGGCCTCTGCCTTTCAAAAGGAATGTCTTTCTTACTCCCCTGCTTCTTTCTTAGGCAAAACGTTTGTGGTAATGCTGATCCTTTCGCTGCTATTGGTAGCGTTAGAAATAATGGTGATCACCTTGTTTTGCATACCCATTTTTCCAGCGCTGTTGAATGATACCTTTACTTCACCTTTTTCTCCGGGAGCAATAGGCTCTTTTGGCCAGCTGGGGGCTGTGCATCCGCATGTTGTCAGCACTCTCGACAAAATCAGAGGCTCAGTGCCTTTATTTGAAAAGGCAAATACATATTCAACCTTATCTCCTTGTGTAATGTCGCCAAAATCGTGAGTAGACTCTTCAAACTTAATTTCAGGACCCTTCTTTTCTGCAGCCGCATCCTGAGCTTGTACAACCACTGCCGATACCAGCATGAAAACTACTAACCAAGCAAACTTTCTCATATTCAATTATATTTTGTAAAACTCAATTTTAATACACAAACAACGATGTAGGTAACCGTTAGTTCCATTACTAACACCAGAGAAGCGTTTTTATTCTCCTTCATTAACAAAAGTAAATAAATTTCTCAGAGCAAAGAAACTTAGCTGCTCTTCGATACAGCTTCCATTAAACCCCGCATATACCCTATAGCATAAAGGTTGCCAAGAATGCCATACCCGGGATGATTATTTTCCTCTCCTTCCATCGTCGGTACATGATCCGGCCTGATAGGCCCTTTGAAGCCGACATCATAGTAGGCCTTCATGGCTTCATACATATCTGTTTTGCCATTGTCGTGAAAGCTTTCTTCAAACTTCCATTTGTCGCCAATGATGTCACGGAAGTGCACAAAGTAGATGCGATCTTTTTTGCCAAAGTACCTGATGGCCGACGGGATATCCTCCCCCATAGTGGCAAAGGTGCCCTGGCAGAAAGTGAGCCCGTTGCTTGGGCTGGAATGCATATCAAGCATACGTTTGAAGGCCTCCACTGAGGTCATGATCCTCGCAATACCCCGGATGTTGGGTATTGGCGGGTCATCAGGGTGCATGGCCATTTTAATACCTGCTTTTTCGGCTTCCGGCATAATTGCCTTCAGGAAGTAGTCGAGGTTACTCCACATTTTTTCGGCAGAAATTTCGCCGTACTCGGTAAGAGGCTGGTCTTTTACGTCTTCGTAGTTAAAGGCAGTAACGAATGCGTCTCCCCGGCCCCTCTTGTCGACCTGGCTGCGGTGCCAGCTAATGACAGGCATCCAGTTGTAGCAAACAGTGTCGATACCTGCCCTGGAGCTGCTTTTTAAGAACGTAATAAAATTATCAAGCTCTTCGTCTCTCCCAGGCAGGCCCAACTTGGTTTTTTCAAGTGTTGGCGGCCCTTCCAATACCCGGAGTACCAATCCCTCTTTGGCAAAGACATCTTTTAGCCCCTGGATAGTCTCATAGTCCCACGGCTTTTTGCCTGGCACCCCAGCCATACCAGGGCTTACGGAGCAAACCGCCCCATTTACACCCATTTGGCGTTGCAAAGCCAGTTTTTGCGGTTGCATGCCATAGAAGTATGACATGCAAATTTGTAACTCATCTTTCAGTTGTGGATCTCTTCTGATGCCCTCACCAAACGCATAACTGTTTCCCAGGCCAGAGAGGGCTGCCAGTGAGGCAGTGCCCTTTATAAACTGTCTCCTCGACTTTTCCATGTTCTTAAATATTAGGTGTTGCGAGTCGGTCTAACCTGCCAGGGAAGTTAACAAAAAGAGGAAACTTCAAAAGGTTAACTACTTATGAACGGTTCGCAGGTGAAGTGTGAAAACAGAACCCTTACCAAACTCAGATTCGACAGTAATCTTCCCTTTGATCTTTTGTGCAGCTTCGCTGGCGATATAAAGCCCAAGTCCCGATCCTTTAGAGCTGGTAGTGCCTCGATAAAACATTTCGAAAATTCTTTTTTGCATCTCTGGTTTTATTCCCTCACCGTTGTCACTCACCATGATCGACACCTCGCTACCTTTCTTCCGGGAGGTGATTGAAATTTTGGCGGGATGGTTGTCATTTTTTTTCCTGTACGCAATAGCATTGCCAATCAGGTTGGCCAAAATCACCCGAACGCTGGTTTTATCATTGATGATCTCACCCACAGTAAGTGACGAGAAATCAATCTCAACAGCATCGAATCCATCCATATAGCGAACGTCTTCAATGATATCGGCAATGAGTTCCTGCATATCTATGCGCTGGTAGTCTGCCTCCACTCGCTTAACGTGCGAGAAATCGAGCACCTCCACAATAAATTGTTCTAGTTTCCTGACACTGTCTTCAATCTTATTGAAATAAGTTCTATGTTCCTCCTGGTCCTGAGTGAGTGTACTGAGATTAACCAGCCCTTTTATCGATTTAAGAGGTGCTGTAAGGTCATGAGAAACACTGTAGACAAAGTGATCCAGCTCCTTATTGGTTGTTTTTAGTTCATTGTTGGCCCTTTCCAGCCGAATCACCTGATCGGTGATTTGCTCCCGGGCGAAATTGATGTCATCGATCACCCTGCCAGTTATTGCCGAAAACACGTAGAGCAGGCTGGTGCCGAGGTAAATATTGATCAAAAAGGGATCAATCGTGTACTCCCCCATCGTCTCTATCTCCCTGACGACCGGAATAATATAGGCAAGTATAAAGATGAAAGAGTTGGTGAGCACGGCCATGCCAAACCCAAAACGCAAAGCAAACCAGAGTGAAAAAACACCATACACAAACCAGTATCGATCCAAACCGACAAAAAATGACATCATGAAAATTAAAAAATAGATAGCAACTACCAGGAGTTTATCCTTACCGGGGATTTTAGGGGTGTAGTCGTTGAAATCAAAATGAATAGCAAGCAGGCCCCGTCGGCCCATCACCGGTGTTAGAAAATATAGGATTGGAAGGGTTAGTCCAAAATTACACATAAACTCCCTCAGCCAGCCAAGTACAGCAGTGCTGGAGAACATAACAATCGGTACGTGGAACAACAAAAAGAATAGCGCCTTAAGAAAAAGGAAGGAAATGAACAGGGGAATAATTATTCCCCACAGCAAAAACATGTTTAGGTTGTGCGTATCCGGTATCCAATACTTCCCATGGTTCTTCACAGAAAAAAGATACCATGAAAGGAAGACAAATGATGTCTCGGGCAGGGCAAACAAAGGGCGGAAATACCAGGGATCCACGCCCCACAGGTACCCGAAAATGACCGCATTGACGTACACCATGGGAAGCACCCTAACCGGCCCCCACCAGTTGACAAGTATTATTCCTATTGCAGTGGGGAGGTAAATCAGAGCGGCCGAAGAGGAAATTCTGTATAACGACGACAGATAGCTTGCAGCAAAAAAGATAATAAGGGGAGCCACCCACGTCCACCAGGGCAAGATATTTCTCAGCTGAGTTTGGCTGACTTGATTGTCAATTTTCACACAATGGCCCAGGTTGGTTGCTAACTAATATACCGAAAAGATACAATAATAACATACATAAGGAACCTCAACTAGGTTTAGGCTCCTTAGCCAGCAAAAAATTTAGCGTCAAAGTTAACAAGAAAAACTTCATCGGTGGCCCGTGTGACAGCCGTATACAACCACCTGACAAAATCCTGGTTTATCATATCGTCTTTTACGTATCCCTGATCAACAAACACTGCTTGCCATTGGCCGCCCTGCGACTTGTGACAAGTGAGAGCGTAGGCAAACTTAACCTGAAGCGCATTCAGGAACGGATCCTTTTTTAAAGCCTCCGCCCTCTCCTTTTTATTGACCAGGTCTTCATAGTCCTTCAGCACCTCCTCGTATAATTTCTTATGATCCTCCGGGCCAATGGAGGGCGTTGGCGCATGCAACGACTCCAGCAAAACCTTTGCCTCAAACTTGCCTGCATCATAGTCGATCATTCGCAGCTCGAGGTCTGCAAACCTAAAGCCATACGCCTCCTGAAAACTGATGATTTTCATGATTTCAACAAAGTCGCCATTGGCCAAAAACCCTCCCGGAGCATCCTCGGGGAAATAGAAATAATTGTTTCTGGTAGCAAGAAGTATGTCGCCGGCATTGATCTCGTCTTCCATAAAGTGGATTTGTCGCCTGATGTATTGATTGTACATCACTGCTGACTTATTTGATCGACAAATAATGATGGTATTTTCCTGGCCGAACTTGTCATATGCATACCTCAACCCCTCCTCCAGTTTCTCGGAGGTCATCCGGAAGATGTCTTTGAACGGCCTGGTTACGAACCTGGGAGTGTAATTTTCAGCCTTTATCAGCTCCCGAAGAGCGGTAGCGTTTTCCAAAATACCCGACGCCTTTTCCTGGCGTAGCACTTCAGTGAGCTCCACTTCCTTCACATCCACGTGAAATTGACTGCGCAGGTAAGCGCTACTCATGGCCGGCGACTCAATTTGACCAACGGGTGGGAGCTGCGCCACGTCCCCTACCAAAATAAGCCTGTTGGTCTCTTTTTCAAAAACATACTCCATAAGATCTGCCAGCAGCCCATTTTGCCCAAAGTCGCTTTCGTTGGAGAGCATTGACGCTTCATCCACAATGAAGATGGTATCTTTCTGATAGTTTTTCTGTCGGCTAAATTTCAGGTTTTGGCTGCCCGGCTCTGAGGTTTGCTTGTAAATCACTTTGTGGATCGTGAATGCCGAGCGCTTGGCATAGCCGCTCATCACTTTTGCGGCCCGGCCGGTAGGTGCAAGCAGAGAATATTTTCGATTGAAAAGTGGTAGCACATTTACCAACTGGCTAACCAGGGTCGTCTTGCCTGTTCCGGCATAGCCTCTCAGCAGCAGAATCTGCGGGCCCGGCTTTTCATCATTGAGCAGCTCATCCAGGAGGCCCATAAAGGCTCTCTGCCCTTTTGTGGGGGCAAACGGAAAACGGCGTTCGAGTACTTCGGAGGGTAAGGGCAAAATGAGAAGGTGGTTATCTGTAAACGTCGAATTTCCTCAATAGCCTGCTCAAATCAAACATTGAAATGAATTGCGTATACAAAATCCGGCAGGTGGGTGATGGAATTTTCCCTAAATTTGAAGATGGATGTTAGCCAGGAGGTAGAGCGCCTGTATGGGCACGAAGTAAGAACGAGGGTGTGCGGCATTTGCTTCAGGGAAGACAAGCTGCTGTTGATCAAGCACCTGGGCCTTACCGCAGCCGGGTTTCTGTGGGCGCCGCCTGGTGGTGGCGTGCAATACGGCACCAATCTGGAAACCAACCTCATTCGGGAATTCAAAGAAGAAACCGGCCTTAACATAAAAGTGGTTAGATTTCTTTTTGTCTATGAATATGTGGGCCCGCCCCTGCAAACAATAGAACTATTCTTCGAAGTTCAGCCCACAGGCGGAGACCTGTGCAGAGGCGTTGATCCTGAAATGTCTGATTCCCAGCAAATAATAGATGAGGTTCGTTTTGTATCTTTGAAGGAGCTGAACGATTTTGCGCTGGAAAGTCTCCATCACATGTTAAAGGGTGTTCACAGCAAGGAAGACCTACTTCGTAAAACAGGATTTTTTAAATTTGAAAAGAATTAATAAAATAGCGTTTTCTATTAAAATCATATAGTTTCGTAAACTAATAACTTAAGCACTCAAATAGTCAAAAGATGAATACCACCAAAATTCTATCCATTGTAATTCTAGTTATTGCTCTAGCTTTAGGATATTATCTTTTCAGCAGCATCAAAACTGACATTGATACCACTGAAAGAATTGCCAAAACTGAGGCGAGAGTTATTAACAAGCTTAAGATGATCCGTGAGGCTCAGGTAGCTTTCCAGAAAGTAAACGGAAAATACTCTGGCAATTGGGATGAATTACTTGCATTCGTGGATACGGGTAGCTTCTACATCACAAACAAAACGGAGATCATTATTCCACTTGACTATGGTGCTGACAGTATTTATGTTGAAATTGACACAATAGGAACAGTTTTGGTGAAAGACTCAATTTTTAGCCCAAGCAAGTTTCCTAATTTCGACCTTGCCACGCTCCCTCTTATCCCCGGAACAGACGGTAAAAGGTTCGATATGTGGGCTGATAAGATTGACAAAGCAGGTGTGATGGTTGATGTAGTGGAAGTAAGAGACATTGCTCCGGTTGATCCGGCCAGAAAAGAATCCAACGAGATCACTAACCGTAAACCACTTCGTTTCGGTTCGAGAACAAACATCACCACATCGGGAAACTGGGAATAATTGCCTTTGGAGACTCTCGTAGCCAACTACAAGCTTTTAAAAAAGGTCAAAGACGCCAAGTTTGAAGTCGATGACCTTCATCACTATGGGTTGTATCTTCAGATTGGCATCCGTGATTTCCAGTTTTGTGTAATCGACAACAGAGACAATCGATGTCTTCTTTATGAAGACTTTGCCTTTGAAAACGTGAAGACGGTCAATGCCCGTCTTCAAGTCGTTCAAGATCTTTTTGAGAATCATCACCTGCTCATGGCAGGCTTTTGGAGCACCATCAAGCTTTCGATCAAAAGCCACAAGTTTGCGTTGGTACCTCAGCCGGTATTCTCAAAGGAAGGGCTTGTCGACTATCTGTCGTTTAATACCCCGTTTAATCCCAGATACGAAGAAGTATACTTCTATAAGCACATCAGCACCGATGCTGTTAACGTGTTCTCTGCCGACAAGAAGCTGATAGACTGGGTCAGGGAGCTGTACAATCAAAAAGAAGTAATTGTTGTCCACCAGGGAAGCGCATTCATTGAGGGCATTCTGAAATACAACGACCACTCAGGCGAAAAGTCGATGTTTTGTTTGGTCGACAAAGGCATCCTTCACGTGGTAATCACTTCTGATAAAAAGCTACACTATTACAACCAGTTTGCCGTACGAAAAAGTGCTGACTACCTTAAATACATCATGCTTGTGTTTAAGGAAATGAAGCTGTCGCAAAAGAAAAGTAAAGTGCTATTCTGGGGTGGTTTAACCCCACAGTCTCCGCATATTCAGGAGCTCAAAAAGTATATCCGTGACATTTCGTTTGGAAGTCGTCCTTCCTATCTCTCTTTCAGCTTTGTGTTTGACGAGATTCCTGATCACAAAGGCTTCGATGTATTCAATATTTTTCTTTGCGACTAATCTTGGCTAACTTTTAGCCAGAGACTTTTTGTATGCCAAATAAAACCGCTGTCTTTCCTGGTTCATTCGACCCCTTCACCCTGGGGCATTTCGACATTGTGATAAGGAGCCTGAAGCTGTTTGACGAAGTAATCATCGCCATTGGCCACAACAGTCAGAAAAAAAGGTATTTCCCGCTTGAGACTATGCTCAGCAAGATAGAAAGTGCCTTTGTGAAGTATCCGCAGGTAAAAATAGTGACCTATGACGAGCTGACCGCAGACCTCGCCAAAAGGCTGGGCGCTAAAGTACTACTGAGAGGACTCCGAAATACAACGGACTTTGAATATGAGAACAGTATTTCGCAGGTAAACAGGTACCTGAACGACGAAATAGAAACCATGTTTTTGATTACTTCCCCCAAGTACGCCCCCATTAGTTCCACCATTATCAGGGAAGTACATAAATACGGTGGCGATGTAAAGGCCTTTCTGCCTTACGAGTTATAAGCTTCTCTTTTCACTTTATAGAATTCCCGGGCCACGTGCCGGATTGATCGGTAGGAGTTGTAAAGAGAGGCCCTTACATCTCTTATTTCCATCCACCTAAGCTCATCAATGTTTTCCTCTTTTTGCGGAGTCATTTGACTATCATCTATGAGGTCCATACGGTACCAGTGGGTCTTTTTCAAGATGTACTTCTCGTTCATGATATAGGTGTGGTAGGTAGCGCAAATCTTCTCGCCCAAAAGCACCTTCACCCTGCACTCTTCCTCCACCTCCCTCACGGCTGCCATTTCCGGCGTTTCCTTCTTCTCTAGTTTTCCCTTTGGGAAGTCCCATTTACCAAGGCGGTGAATCAGCAAAATCTGATCTCCCTTCTCCACCACACCACCCGCAGCCTCAACAATATTGAACTTTTCCTTCAGGTGATTGATGGTCGCCTTGCGCTTACTCACGGCAAATGTGACTGCATCAAGGTCTTTCAACTTCTTTTTTGTCATCAACTGAAGAAGCTTGTCTATGTCTTCTTTCGAAGCGTTGATCACAAGCACATCGTCTTGCAACTTTTTGGTATCGATGCCGCCTCGCTTTCCGTCAACGATATGGTTGTATTGCTCGAAGTTTTGCACTTCGTCGAGCTTTTTTATGGAGACAGGAATATCGTTGATGAAAATTTTCATGTTGCGATCTAAGGGAATTCAATAATGTAAATTCTCCTCAATATGAAAAAGTTTTTGCCAGGAATTCATTAAAAAAAATCTACTAGCCCGGACACACTGAATGAACATCGTAAGGCACCTTTCGGCTATTTCTTATTCGGGTCAATATTTAACTAAGAACAGAAATGGCAATTTTATCGAGTATGGTTACTTTTGACACATGAACATTAAAATTGCAGACCCTGCCGTTGCCGCCGCCACCGCCAAGCACTTGCTCAGCATTGGGGCAGTAAAGCTCAGCCCCGACAAGCCGTTTACCTGGGCTTCTGGTTGGAAATCGCCTATTTACTGCGACAACAGAATGACATTGTCCTACCCTGAAACAAGAAGTTTCATGAAGGAACAGTTAGTCAATCTTATCAAGAAGGAATTTCCCAGCGTCGGGGGTATTGCAGGAGTGGCCACCGCAGGCATTCCCCAGGGAGCACTTTTAGCTGACAGCCTTGATTTGCCCTTTTGCTATGTGCGCTCCAAGCCGAAAGACCATGGCATGGAAAATCTCATCGAGGGAAGGATAGAGACTGGCCAGAAAGTAGTTGTTGTCGAGGACCTAGTCTCAACTGGAGGCAGCTCACTGAAAGCTGTAGACGCCCTTAGAGGAGCCAAAGCGCAAGTGCTGGGCATGGCAGCCATTTTTACCTATGGTTTCCCTCAGGCCGAGCAAAACTTCGTCAGGGCCGAGGTAAACCTGGCTTGCCTGTGCGACTATGAGTCGCTGATTAAAGTAGCCAGCGATAATGGCTATATCAATGCCTCCCATGTGGCGTCGCTCGGAGCATGGAGAACTGACCCCGCCAACTGGAAAGCTTGAACCAATGGACTATAGCCTAACTTCGTCAGACCTCATTGTTGGTGTTAAAACACTTGGTGCAGAACTCTGTAGCATCAAAGGTGCCAGCAGTGGTGTAGAGTACGTCTGGCAGGCTAACCCAGCCGACTGGGGCAGGCACGCCCCTATTTTGTTTCCCATAGTGGGCAAGCTCAAAGGCGACAGCTATGAGTACATAGGGAAAACATACCATTTACCACAGCATGGCTTTGCAAGAGACCAGCCGTTTAGTCTGATAGAATCGACCACGTCAAAGTTGGTGTTCGAACTTACGTCAAATGACAAGCTGAAGCTTGTATATCCCTTCGACTTTTCATTGTCAGTAACGTATGAGCTCTCAGGAAACTCACTCCGAATTTCCTACGCTGTAAAAAACCCAGGCACTGGTCCCCTCCTCTATTCCGTTGGTGCCCATCCTGCATTTCGTATTCCTATTCATCCCAAAGCCAAAAGGTCGGACTACGAAATCCTTTTTGAAAAAGAAGAGGCAGTGGCTGTGCACCTAATTGACGGCGGACTGCTTTCTGGCAAAACCGGACCCCTTTCCCTTGAGCAAAACAGGCTGGCTATCAGTGACTCTCTGTTCGACAAAGATGCGCTTGTGTTTAAGGGGCTTGCCTCAAAAAAATTATCACTGGCAAAAGCCGGAGAGGCACCGTTCTTAAATTTCTATTTCGATGCTCCTTACTTTGGCATCTGGTCTAAGTCAGCCACATCTCAATTCGTGTGTCTTGAGCCATGGAACGGCATTGCTGACAGTGTCAGTCACAATCAGGCTTTAGAAAAAAAGGAGGGCATTCGCAGCCTGGCCGCTGGCGCAACCGAAACATTCGGCTTCACTGTCGAAATCGCCGGGTAAAACTGTCTTCCCAATGACCAACCAATCTGATTGGCGAACCGAACACAAACCCGGGAAGACCAGCCACGTTCGAGCTTGTATATAAAAAATATGAAGCTCTTAATATTCACTCTCCTTCTGTTTGTTTTTCAAATCGGTGTAGCTCAAGATGCAACTCAAAGGAAAAACAATTTCAACCTGACTAAAAATGGTGTTGCCCTATCTGGCTATGACCCGGTGAGCTACTTCAAAAGCCCGGAACCAAAAAAAGGCGAAGCGACATGGTCGTATACCTACAAAGGAATTACTTATTGGTTTAGCTCAGCTAGCAACCGCTCTGAGTTCGTTAATTCACCTGCGGCTTATGAACCGTCGTATGGCGGGTGGTGCGCCTATGCCCTCGGCACTTCCGGCGAAAAGGTAGAGGTAGATCCGCTCACCTACAAAATCTACCAGGGCAAGCTGCTACTTTTCTACAACAGGCTTTTCACCAATACGCTCACTCTTTGGAACAAAGACGAGGGCACATTCTTTACAACAGCAGAGAAAAATTGGCCTTCTATAATTAATCATTGATTTTCTAGCACATTACTTAGACCAAAGAGGTGTAAAGGTGCAACTCTCATTTTTTCCTCTACAAAATAGCGGTAGTCGTCGAAATAAGCCGCACACAAAACCCTAATTCCTTAAGATTGTACATGACCGATGGAGATGGCTCCAGTATCCCGGTCGTATTATTGAAAAAGCTATGGATGGGAACAGAGAATGTCTTACCAAAAGTTGTCCTATGGCCTCTAGCTTTACATCATGAACCGCAGAATAGAGATTATCTACGTTGTTGACGATGACGACATTTATCAATACGCCGTCAAAAAGAAAATCCTGAAGCGTAAACTTTCTGCCGAGGTAAGTACTTTCAAGAACGGGAAGGACGCCATTCTGCATTTGGGTGAGGTGGTGAAGGTCGGCGGCCGTTTGCCAGACGTTATCTTCCTTGACCTGAACATGCCCATTATGGATGGCTGGGATTTTTTAAACGAATATGCCCGACTTCGGCCTCATGTGAATAAGAAAATTCTTCTTTACATCGTATCAAGTTCAATCCAGGATTCGGACATTGACCGGGCAAGAAGCATGTATGGCGTAACGGATTATATTGTAAAACCTATTGACGACGAACGCCTGGACGATATTTTGATTCCCGCTTAGCAAATTATATTTTCGGGTATCGCCGATTTTCTCTTTACATAAAAGAGAGAAAAGAGAAAGAATGTTTATTTTTCATTGCTTTTGAAAAATACATATTTCTAAGCTTGCTGATCGAACCTAACTATGATACTGAGTTTTTTCCTTCTCATTGTCGGATTTTTTGTTTTAATAAAAGGAGCTGATTTACTGGTAACGGGTGCCTCATCTCTAGCCAAGAGATACAATGTTCCTGAGTTGGCTATCGGACTCACCATTGTCGCATTTGGTACCTCTGCGCCAGAAATGGTGGTTAACGGAGTCGCTTCTTACGAGGGCCATACCGATGTGGTGTTGGGCAACGTAGTTGGCTCAAACATCTTCAACACTTTTTTCATTCTGGGGATAGCCGGTGTGGTCTATCCTCTCTCGGTGCAAAAGAGCACCGTTTTCAAAGAAATACCCTACTCTCTATTTGGGGGTTTACTCATCTTGTTTTTTGCCAACGACGTGCTCCTGAATATGGGAGACCAGAATATCATCAGTGTGGTGGAAGGAGTCATTTTGTTTGTCTTTTTCCTGCTGTTTCTGGTCTATGTCTTTTTCTCGATGAAGAAAGGTCAGGATTCATCAGGTGATGAACCGATCAAGGTCATTGCCATGCCAAAGACTATACTTTTTATGATTTTGGGGCTTATTGGCCTGACCATTGGCGGAAAGCTGGTTGTAAGCAATGCCATAGACATCGCCAGGTACCTTCAGGTGAGCGAGCAGCTGATTGGCCTCACCATTATGGCTGCCGGAACATCGCTGCCGGAGCTGGCCACCTCAGTGGTGGCAGCTACTCAAAAGAAAAGTGACCTGGCTGTCGGTAACATTGTCGGGTCTAACATCTTCAATATGTTTTTTGTGCTGTCTATCAGTTCTATGATCAACCCAATTCCCTACCCGACCATTTTCAATGTGGACATGATCACGTTTATGGCTGGCACTGTCATTCTGTTTATTGCCATGTTCACCGGCGAGAAGAAAATCCTGGATCGCTGGGAAGCCCTTATACTGCTGATGTTTTTCGTCTTTTACAACATGTATCTGGTGTATAGAGATCACCTGATTGGTGCTTAGGAGCTACTTGCTCGATCGCATAAGCATTTAATTCTGGTAATCTTGCCCATGGAACTGGCTCGTATCGAAGTAAACTGCGTCAGAAAAGGACAACATTTCCCTACAAGAGTAAAACAAGAGGATCAATCAGTTCAAAAATAAGATAGCAGAACGACCTTCCGGCCAATATTCCTGCACCAGCGCTAATGGAGGGTCGCATCTGCCAATCTTAATAACGAATTAGTTTCTCCAGAAAAGGTAAACTGAGTAAAGGACATAGGCTGCCAGAAAGATCGCCGCTTCAACCCTATCCAGTTTGTTCCTTTTGAAAGTGAACATGGCCAAAAGGAGAGCCACCGTTCCAAGCATCAAAACAAACATGTCGGCATTCATTGTGGCATTGTAAGGTACCGGCCTGACAGTTCCGTTGATTCCCAAAATAAAAATGATGTTGAAGATGTTTGAGCCAACCACATTGCCAATAGCGATGTCGGTATTTCGCCGGTAAGCGGCCATGGCTGACGTCGCCAATTCCGGCAAAGAGGTGCCTGCTGCGAGCACTGTAAGGCCGATCAATTTTTCGCTCATTGAAAATGCCCGGGCAATATAGACGGCACTGTCTGTGACCAATTTCCCTCCTAACACAAGCGCCGCAATACCTAACACCACAAAAACCACCGACAGCCATTTTGATAAAGTTTTCACCTCCTCGCCGTTGCTTGCCACCTCTTGCTCAAGTTTGGCTGTTTTCAGAATATAAAACATAAAAAGACCGAACAACAGCAACAGAACTAATGCCTCCGTACGGCTCAAACTATTCTCCAGCGAGCCAAAAAACATCACGTCATTTACCAGAAAATAAAGGATGAGTGCACAGAAGAGCGAAAATGGGATTTCGTATCTGACCGTTGTCCGTTGAACAGAAAGCGGGTAAATGAGTCCGGCTATCCCCAAAATGAACAACAGATTAAACACATTACTCCCGATAATATTACCGTAGATGGCATCATTCATGCCCCTGACAGAGGAGAAAAGATTGACGGTCAACTCGGGGGTTGAAGTGCCGAAAGCTACAACTGTAAGACCGATGACCAGATTTGAAATTTTAAAGCCCCTTGCAAGAGACGAAGCGCCATTAACAAGATAGTCGGCACCCTTGATCAGCACAATGAAGCCGATGACCAGCAACGTGAAATTTAAAACCATGATATGATTGTTTAGCACTGCAAATGCAGCGCAGGTAAGAAAACTGACAGGCGGGTGAGTGGAGTGGCGGGCACGCAACTCCGTCTACTGAGTTATGGTGCCTTGGTCAGTGAGGAAATAAAGACACCCTTATCGACATAGACACGTGAGGCCTCTACTTGAAACAATGCAGTAAAGTACCCGTCGAGAGAAACCTTCGCCGCTTCATCTTCCTTTGACCACGCTCCCAGGGGAAATGAGGATTTTTGAACGGCATGCTGGCCTGTAGAGTAAGCCACAAAATTATAATCCACCGCTACCTTATAGTGCTCCCCTGCACTTCGGCTTGCATAATAAGAATGACTGAGAAATACAGGGAATATTATAACCCGCAGGAAGAAAAAAAGAAAGACAACTACTGAAGTAACCCGAAGAATGGTCTTCATAGAATCAAAATAGTGAACCAAATGTACTTGGAAATGCCCGATAATTTTGTTGTCACAAGAATATTTATTTCCAGGATGTATTAAATGAATGAACATTCATTTATATTTGTGATGTATGAGAATCAGGGACGAAGCCAAAGAAAAGTTGATACGGGAAAAGGCCCTTGAAATGATCGCTAAACAAGGATTTGAGGGCTTAAGTATGCAAAAACTGGCCAAAGCGGCCGGCGTATCACCTGCCACGATCTACATCTATTTCAAAGACAGGGACGACCTCATCCTGCAACTTTGTAAAGAGGAAGGCACAAAAATGATAGAAGCCACCTTCGATGGTTTTGACCCTGAGATGCATTTCGAAGAAGGCCTGAGCATTCAGTGGAAGAACAGGTACCGCTACTGGCTCGAAAACCCAATGAGTGGGCAGTTTCTCGAGCAAGTGAAGCATTCTCCGCCTTATGAAGCTTTTTTTGGTCAGGATAAGGTGTTTCCGAGGTTAATGGGGCATTTCATGGCCAATGCTGTCGCCCGAAAAGAAGTGATTCCGTTGCCAGCTGAAGTGTATTGGTCGGTTGCATTTGCTCCCCTCTACCAGCTCATTAAATTTCATCTGGCCGGAAAAGGATTGGGCAACAGAGGCCCATTTCTTCTCGATGAATCAAAACTGGAGATGGCGCTGGCTTTGGTGTTAAAAGCGCTTAAACCATAAAATGAAAACAATTTAAAGTAATTCTTAAGTACAATCGTCTATCATTCAGAGGACTAATTTTTTGCTATGAATTCTACCGTTACCAACGAGATTCTTGTTTTTAAAACCAACATCCGCTACAAAAAAGATGTGAACAAGGTTTCACCTTTACTGGAATCGGATAGTAGAGTCATGGAGTGGAATGTGGATCAAATGGATATAGACAATGTGCTAAGGATTGCTTCGGATGAACTTCATCCAAAAGAAGTAATAACCATGATCCAAACAGCCGGGTATTTTTGCGAGGAGCTGCCCGACTGATTCAAACTCCAATATTGAATGACAAAAGACTCATCTCCCAGAAAAAAGATATTTACCAGGTACGAAACCTTTATCATTGCCATACTGGCAATTATTCAATTTACCGTCATCCTTGACTTTATGGTGTTGTCACCACTGGGTGCCATGCTGCTAGTGGAGCTTGATATCACCACCTCTCAGTTTGGGCTCGTGGTGTCGGCCTATGCTTTCAGTGCCGGGATCTCAGGTTTGCTAGCCGCTGGCTTTGCCGACAAGTTCGACAGAAAGAAGTTGCTGCTTTTCTTTTACTCCGGCTTCACTATTGGTACGTTGCTCTGCGGTGTGGCACCTAACTATCACTTTCTTCTTGCCGCCAGAATCGTCACAGGCATCTTCGGCGGTGTGCTGGGCTCGGTGGTTTTTGCCATCATCACCGACCTTTTCAAGCTAGAAGTGAGAGGTCGTGTGATGGGTTTTGTGCAAATGGCATTTGCCAGCAGCCAGGTACTTGGATTGCCGGTAGGCCTTTATGTCGCTAACATTTGGGGGTGGCACTCTCCCTTTATTCTGATCGTGGGGCTGGCGATCGCCACCGCCACTGTCATCATCTTTTTCATGAAGCCTGTAGATGAGCACCTGAAGCTTCAAACGCCAGGCAATCCGTTCAAGCACCTCTATAAAACGGTTTCCCAGCCCATTTACCTGAAGGCCTTTGGTGCCACCGCCCTTCTAGCCACTGGCGGTTTCATGCTTATGCCCTTTGGTAGCACGTTTGGCGTTAACAACCTGGGCATCACACTTGACCAGCTTCCATTGGTATACATGCTTACCGGCATCAGCACCATCATGGTAGGGCCACTGGCCGGGAAGCTGAGCGACCTTTATGGCAAGTACAAAATATTCACCATTGGTACTTTCATAGGGATTGCTACGATCCTGATCTATTGCAACCTTGGCATTACCCCTCTTTGGGTTGTGATCATGATCAATATCGCCATCTTCATAGGCATCACTGCCAGAATGATTTCTGCATCTGCTTTGATGACAGCCATTCCCGAACCAAAGGAGCGTGGCGCTTTTATGGGGGTAAACTCCTCCATTCAACAAATTTCGGGTGGTTTTGCCTCAGCGCTGGCTGGCATTATTGTTATACAAACACCAGCCGGGCCACTTGAGCGATACGACTTGCTTGGCTATGTGGTTACCGGCACCATGATTGTTACAATTCTGATGATGGGCGTGATCAACAAGATCGTGAAGGAGAAGGTGAAGCGGCAAATTCAAGCAGCCTAGCACCCGAATCAACTTGATCCTCCACAAGGTTTACCGCCACGAATTCTATAATTTGGTATAAACCAATGATGTTGTTATGGAAAGAATAGTGGTAGTTTGCTATCGACCTAAGCCTGGCAAGGACAAAATCCTTGAAAAGCTGGTGAAAAACCATGTGCCCGCTTTGAAGCGAGAAGGCCTGGTGAGTGACAGGCTCCCAGTGATGATGAAATCGAAAGACGGAACTGTTATTGAGGTTTTTGGCTGGAAGTCGGCCGAAGCCATACAAACTGCCCATTCTAATCCGGTTGTGCAGGAGATGTGGAAAAAATTTCAGGAAGCTTGTGACTATGAAATACCTGTGAACATAGAAGAGTTCAACGGCATATTTTCTGAGTTCAGCCCCCTGTAGTCAAACAATTTGGAGCGAGTTGTGTCAAAAGAGCTTACGCATGCTCAATCACTCCCATTCCAAACAAAGCAAAATCGTATTTAACAGGATCCACAGGATCCATTTGCCGCAGGTTGTGAGTGAGCTCCAAAGCTGTTTGCCAATCGGTTTGCTTTCGGGTGATCAATCCGAAACTTCTGGCCACCCTGTCCACGTGCAAGTCGCACGGACAAACAAGCTGCGAGGGCCTGATGGTTTTCCACAAGCCAAAATCAACACCCCGGTCGTCCTTTCTTACCATCCAGCGCAGAAACATGTTGATACGCTTGCAGGCGCTTTTCCTTTTTGGCGTCGCAATGTGTTTCCTGGTGCGCTGTGGAAAGTCGGGAAGGTTGAAGAACAAATCATGAAAACCGATCAGCCCATTTTCAATCGTCTCATCGCCAGGCTTCATCGAATTTGAGAAAGCACTCTCAAGGCTGTTGTGGCTGGCATAGTGCTCACGAAAGAACTGAATAAAGTAAAGTAGATCCGTTGTGTTGAACGTGCGGTGCTTGAACTTTAGCAAGGCCTTCAAATCGTCGTCGCTGTGATGCAGGATAAATTGATGGGGTGCATTATCCATCAGGCTAAATAACTCCCTGCACTTGTTGATGATAGTGACCCGCTGCCCCCAGGCCAGAGTGGCAGCAAAGAATCCCGTGATCTCAATGTCCTGCTTGGTGGTGAAGCTATGGGGAATGCAAACCGGATCCTTTTCTATGAAAAAGGAGCGATTGTACTCATCCACCTTTTGATCGAGTAGCGTTTTAAGTTCTTTAATGTCGATCATTCGGCGCTCCGCTTATTTAGATAAGTCAACAGATCAGCTGTGGTTATTACATTGGAAACACCCTTCTTCAGTAGTCCTCCATATAACTTCTTGTCTCCTGTCCAGAGTTTAGCGTCAGGAACGTTACTGGCCATTGCTACAAATAACAAATCATCGGCATCTATGTCTTTAACGATATCATAGGCGGACTTCAAAGAAGAGTTTGACAAAAAGCTATCTGACAAAAAAGTGATGTCACTAGTCACGGTAGCAATCAGTTCGGATAATTCATCGCTACCTAGATTCGTCAATGTTAATAGCTTCGGGAAGTGGCTCTCAATTTCGACAAACAAGTATTCAGAAGAGTAGAATTCAAGGATTGCTTTTGAGTGAATGAGAAGACGGCCAATATTTCCTGATGAGTTTAAGATACCAATAAAAACAATATTAGTATCAACTATTATCTTCATTTAGAAATTTTGACTTATTACTCTCAAACCAGCTTTTGTTAATCGACTTTGCCAATTTATCAACCTCAACCTGCTTAACTTTGAACTTTGAAGTAATTTCCTGATAGCGCAAATAGCGTAAAAAATCTTCTATCTCTTCCACATTGACGGTTGAAGGTAGCCTGATAATTAATTCGTCTTTTGTTTTTTCAATGACCATATCTCCAAATATTTATTAAGATAAGAGAATTAAAGACGAGAATTACCAGACTTCAGCCTTATTCTCACTATCAATCTTTCAGTTACGGAACATAAGACACTTCAACAGGCACTTTCGGGTCAACTGATTCAAGCCTTTGAAAAGCTTTTTCCGAAAGCCTGATCAGCACCTTGTTGTTCGCTCCAGTGTCAGGCAGTTTACCCACTACCCTTACATAAATCGATCTGCCGTTCATTCTGTTCTTCACTTCCAGAATGGCACCGATGGGCGCAGTACGGTGCAGCGCCAGAAACTTCCTTGTTTCAGGCGAGTTTTCAATCACCATAGCAAAGCCCTCTTCTACCACTTTTTCGTAGCCCGCCACCGAGGCCGTATCTCTGGTATAGCCTTGCTTGTTGATCTGCTTCAGCGAACCATTGCTGGCCTCGCTTACCACAAGTTCCTTTTTCTTCTCTCTCGTCGGTGTTTCTTCCACAACCACTACGGGTGCCTTAATAGTTGCCGGCTTCCCAATGGCCAGCTCCTGCCCCACCGACAGGCTGTTGCCCTTGAGGTCGTTCCATTTTTTGATATCGTCTACAGACACATCGTATTTCTGCGAAATACTAAAAAGCGTTTCGGAAGGTGCTACGGTATGATAAGTCAGCTGAGGATTTTTCGGGGTGGCAGGCTCAGCTTTAACAGGGGCTGTCTGCTCCAGTGGCTTTTGGCCTTTCTTTACCACCAGCTGCTGTCCGGTACTTAGCTCGTTGCTTGTCAGGTTATTCAGCCGTTTGATTTCATCCACACTCACATCATATTGCCTCGAAATAGCATACAGCGTCTGACCTGCTTCAACGGTGTGATAAAGCTGCCCCGAAGTCGAGTTTTGATTCATACTCTTTGGGACATCCCCCCTCCAGGGGATAGCGATTTCCTGGCCTATAGCTACACTATTGCCGCTAAGGTTGTTGGTTTTGGAAATTTCTTCCACGCTTGATTGGTATCGCCTCGAAATGGCGTATAGCGTTTCTCCCTGTCCAACCCTATGAATAACAAACTGCTTACCCTCTCTTTTTTCCAGGCGCACAGAGTCCATCTCCGCTCCAAATGAGAGGTTGGTGATCATGGTCAATAAAAAGACAGCCTTAAGCACCCTCAAATAATTCATAAACAATAAGTTGCGTTTTGTTTGACACAAATATCAATCTATTCTTCAGTACAAAGAAAGTATCAGCCGCAAATGCATCCAATCCAGTGCCAATTTTTTCTTCGATCACAATATTCCCTTCAGAATCAATCACGGATAGCACATTTGCATAAGAGCTTCCCTCTGAATAAAACCAGGAGATAACGATCAGGTCTTCTACTTCCAGGTAGTCACAAGCACCAACGGCTTTTACGTTGAAGTAATTGGCAATGAATGACTTAATAGTTTCCAAATGTGGTGACTCACTATCGTAGTGCGTTGGGTATTTGGCTTTTATCGATTGCTCCTGCCCATTAGATTTGTCTACCAAATCGGTCGCAAGCTCCTGCCCGGAATTAATTTCGTAGTGCTTCACAATACTTTCACTTTCACCGTGCTGTTTACCAGAAACTGACAGGCTATTCAATTGTAGCAGTTGAAAATTTTGCAGCCACCATTGTACCTCCATAGATTCTATGTTGATCGCCAAGAGCCCCTGCTTCTCCGGTTGCTGGCTATCATGGTACTGTTTTATCAACAACAGGTTGTCTTTTATCGTTACAATACTCATCCACCATTCTTCCTCGAATGCATAACGATCAAACACCAGAATTTGTGTATGAAGGTCCAGCAAAGAAAAGCTCACAGACGCCTCCTTCAGGTCACGTAGCTCCAGGGCCAGCAATCCTTTTTCCGGTTCAAGCGCCATTTGCCAAATGGGCTGTTCAAAATCATGGATAAAAATGGGTGATAAGCGTTCCGACACTTCTATTTGATTAACTTTACGTAAAACTATAGGTAATATGAACCTATTGAAATTGATGAACAAAAAAAGCGTACTTATCCTCCTGATGGCTTTGCCTTTTTTGGGGCTTGCCCAGCAAAAGCAAACCAAGGTATTAAGAGTGCTATTGGCGGCAGAAATTGATCCACGCACCAACCGGCTGATGGAGCTTGCGCTCAACCAGGCCACTGAAGACTCAGTTGACTATGTGGTGATTGAAATGGACACCTACGGAGGTGCACTTACCGATGCTGATGAGATCAGGACAAGGGTGCTTGATTTCGAGAGGCCCGTTTACGTTTACATCAACAAAGATGCGGCTTCTGCCGGTGCATTGATTTCTATTGCCTGCGACAGTATCTATATGGCCAAAGCTGCAAGCATTGGTGCGGCAACGGTTGTGACTTCGGATGGTGCCGCCGCCCCTGATAAGTACCAAAGCTATATGCGCTCTATCATGCGGTCTACCGCTGAAGCCAACGGCCGTGACCCACGGATAGCTGAGGCCATGGTAGATGAAACGCTGGAGTTTGATAGCATCACGCAGGCAGGCAAGGTGCTTACATTTTCAACCAGCGAGGCCATTAAAAATGGCTACTGCGAAGCCCAGGTCAGCAGCATTGATGAAATAATGGAACGCTCGAGAGTAACCGATTACGAGCTCATCGATTTCAAGCTGGATGCTACTGATAAGATCATTGCCCTGTTTCTCAACCCCTTTATTTCAGGCATCCTCATACTGATCATTATCGGTGGAATCTATTTCGAGCTACAAACACCAGGTGTAGGCTTTCCTATTGTAGCAGCCATTATTGCGGCTACGCTCTATTTTGTGCCCTATTACCTCAATGGCCTGGCGGAAAACTGGGAAATTATTATGTTTTTCATAGGCGTGCTGCTGATAGCCGCCGAAATCTTCGTCATCCCCGGCTTCGGGGTAGCAGGTGTGGCTGGTATTATCTTCACCCTGGGTGCCCTTATTTTGGTAATGGTCAACAACGACAACCTTGATTTCTCTTTCGTTGAATTAGACAGCCTCCTTATTGCTTCCGTCACAGCCATTATTGGCATCATGGGGAGTATTGTCCTCATGTTCTTTGGTGGAGCCCGGCTCAGTCAGTCGAAAGTATTCAACAGAGTGGCCCTGGGAACCAGCATGGACAGAAGTGCAGGCTACACCTCCAGCTTTATGAAAGAGCCGATGGTAGGCAAGACCGGAGAGGCCCACACCATATTAAGACCCAGCGGCAAGGTACTGATCGACGGCGATGTATTCGACGCTTTTACCCGGGGCAACTACATCGACAAGGGCGCCAGAATTGTGGTAATATCTGACGAGGGAACTTCACTGAAAGTTAAAGAGGTTGAATAGTTTTGCCGATAACTCCAAAAACCTGCTCTATGCCTAACATCCTTGGTGTAATCCCAGCCCGTTATGCTTCCACCCGGTTTCCAGGCAAACCTTTGATTGACCTGGCTGGCAAGTCAATGATCCAAAGGGTGTATGAGCAAGCCTGCAAAGCGAAGCTCCTGAGTCGGGTGGTAGTGGCAACGGACGATGAAAGAATTTTGCTCCACCTGCAAAACCTGGGCCTTGAGGTGGTTATGACCTCGACTAATCATACCAACGGCACTGAAAGGTGCCTGGAAGCGTTGCAACTAACTGAAGGTGACTTTGAGTATGTGATCAATATACAAGGGGACGAGCCCTTTATCAATCCGCAACAGATTGATACATTGGCAGGTATTCTGAATGGAAAAGTGCAGCTAGGAACGCTCATCAAAAGAATAACCGATCCAGCCGTGCTCGATTCTCCAAATATTGTTAAGGTGGTGTTTAACAGAAAAATGGAGGCACTGCTTTTCAGCAGATCGTGCATTCCGCACTTGCGGGGGGTTAGTAACCAAGACCGGTTGTCGCAATTCACTTTTTACAAACACATTGGTATTTATGCCTACCGTGTCGATGCCCTTGCGGCCATCACTCACCTGCAGCCCTCCCCTCTCGAAAAAGCGGAGTCGCTGGAGCAGTTGCGCTGGCTGGAAAACGGCTACAAAATAAAGGTGGTGGAAACCGAACTTGAAACGCTGGGAATAGACGCCCCAGAGGATGTGGAGAAAGCTTTGAAACATTATAATGTTTAACCAAATCAAGTCAAGGATGGGAACCCTCGTGGTTGCAGTTTCAACACCCAGTACCTAATTTAGTTACCGACCAACCGACCCAGCATGCGACGGAGACGTAAGCAAAACGCCTGTTTGAACTGCGGCTATCCGCTCAATAGTGAGATTTACAATTACTGCCCGTCCTGCGGACAAGAAAACACCAATATCAATATCTCTTTTGGTCAGCTTCTCTACGATTTTTTTAACAATGCCTTCTCCTTCGATAGCCGGTTCACCAACTCACTAGTGCCTTTTTTCTTCAAACCCGGGTGGCTTACCCAGAAGTTCAACGAAGGAAAAAGAGCCTCCTATGCTAATCCTGTCCGGCTCTATCTGGTCATCAGCCTTTTCTTCTTCTTCGTTCTCAATTTGGTGGGCAAAAAAATCACGAGAGATATAGAAAAAAGCCTTGTCGAGCAGGAAGTAGCAAGACCTGATACGAAGTTTTCGTTTGGCCCTAACCTTCTCAATGGCAGCGACAGCCTGCATATAATGGACAGCATAAGAGCTGAAATGGGCGAATTAGAAAGAGCTAAGGAACTAACTAAAGACAGCACTGAGCTGGCACTGCGAAAAAAATCCCTTGACCCCATTAAAATCAATCTTTCGGATGAGGAAGACAATTTTTTCGGAATAAGCTCCGAGAATTGGGAAGTGTACAACCGGTTAAAAGACGACAGGAAGTTGACTGATGACATGCTCTTCGATAGCCTGAAATTGGAGAACAATAGCACTTCTGAACGCTTCGTTGTCAGGCAAATAATCAGGATAAATAGAGCGGATAAACAAACCCTGTTAGAGTTTGTTGCAAAAAATCTACCGATCCTCATGTTTATCATGCTGCCCATTTTTGCTTTAATACTCAAAGTGCTTTATATCCGTCGCAACATCCTCTATGTTAATCATCTTATGCATGCCATCCACCTTCATAGCTTTGCCTACATCATTTATGGCATCGGTATGTTTGCCGTCGCTATGTACGACAATACCGACGTTTTGGAGGACTGGATCACTACTGTTAGTTTTCTGACAGTAACCGTCTATTCTTACCTGTCCTTCCTCAGGGTATATGAGCAGGGTTGGTTCAAAACACTTACCAAGTTCTGGCTCCTTGGCTGGATCTATTTTTGGTCTTTGTTTATGGGAGTAATGGTAGAGATGACTGTTTCCTTTTTGCTATTCTAAGTCGAAGCTCGCTGTTAAATTGTGTCTTACCTAAACCAAACCTTTATGAAATCCTTCTTTCCTCTGGCATTCATCATTCTGCTGGCTAGTTGTCAACCCACTTCGCCACCAGCAGAAACGGAAGCTCAACACTCCGCTGAAATCAGCAGGTTCGACCGTTCCTTTAAGCCTGCGGTATTTACAGAAACCAATAGGGTGCAAAGAGTAGTTGCACTGGGGCCGGAAATCGAAGCTTTGCTTCAGCAGACCGCCAAAGACAATCACTACCCAGGCATGGTGTATGGCATTGTCATGGAAGGGAAATTAGTTTGGTCGAGTTCCTATGGTATCGTCAATACCGGCAACAAAGTACCAGTCTCAACCAAGTCTCTTTTCAAAATAGCCTCTATGAGCAAAAGTTTTACTGCCATGGCTATTATGAAGCTGGTGGAAATGGGCAAACTCGAACTTGATGATGAAGCCGCTGACTATATGCCAGAAATGAAAAATCTGGTATACCTCACCAAAGACGCCACACCCATCACCATCGAAAACCTGCTCACAATGACAGCGGGCTTTCCCGAGGACAACCCCTGGGGAGACAGACAGCTGGAAGACACCCCAGAAGAATTGCAAGCCCTAGTGGCAGAAGGCCTGAGTTTCTCCAATATCCCCTCCTTTGGCTATGAGTACAGCAACACCGGCTTTGCAATTCTGGGGCAGATCATCAGCAATGTATCAGGCCAACCTTACCAAGAATTCATTAATGAGAACATTTTTAAGCCACTCGGTATGAACAATACCTACTGGGAGTTTGAGGGGCTTCCTGAAGACCTGCTGGCGTTGGGCTACCGCTGGGAAGATGAACAATGGAAGCCGGAGCCTCTGTTGCACGACGGTGCCTTTGGCTGCATGGGCGGGCTCATCACCTCTCTGGACGACTTCAGCAAATACGTGGCCTATCACCTTTCCGCCTATCCACCAAAAAACGATGACGAGTATGGCCCCGTAAAGCGCAGCTCTCTCAGAAGCATGCACAAACCCAAAGAACCAAGCCTGATGGCTAACGCCAGGGATGCTGATGGAAATACCTGTCCGATGATCAGCGGTTATGGCTATGGATTGAGTGCCCGAAAAGATTGTAACGCCGTGGTGTACATCCGGCACAGCGGTGGGCTGCCTGGTTTTGGCAGTGACTATCGTTTTTATCCTGAATATGACCTGGGCATCATTTCCTTCGCCAACCGCACTTATGCAGGCGCTGGCGCCATCAACAATGAGGTCGCCAACCTGATATTCAAAAAAGCCGGCCTCCAGCCCAGGATATTGCCAGCTTCTGATATTCTCCTGGCCGCTCAGACAAAAGTGGCCAGTTGGCTACAGACCAACGAAGCAGGTGTTGAAGAAGCGCTTTTTGCGGAAAATTTCTTCCTGGATTTTTCCAGAGACAGACGTATCAAAGAATACAATCAGGCCCTGGCTCCTATAGGTAATGTCACTAAAGTGGGGGAAATGAAAGCCATCAACCAGCTCAGGGGTGTTTTTACCCTCACAGGCGAAAACGGGAGTGCAGAAGTTTTCTTCACTATGTCTCCTGAAAAGACACCAAAAGTACAGCAGCTGGATGTTCGACTGAAGGAATGAAATAGGGATTTGGTGCCACCAGCTGCGCTGTGGGCACCAAATCTCTCACGAATGGATTTCTTTCAAGGCCTCTTTGTTGGCGGCAATAATCTTGTCAGCTAGTTCTTCAGTGATGGCAGTAGAGATAAACAGTGTTTCATACTGTGAAGGTGCGAGGTAGATACCCTTTTCAAGCATTTTTTGAAAATACTTGCCAAACATAGTGGTATTACTGGTCTTGGCGGAGTCGAAGTTTACCACGTCAGAATTGGTAAAAAACAGACTGAACATGCTACCAACGTGATTGATGGTATGCAGCAAGCCGAGTGACTCCAGGTTGTGTCTAAAGCCGTCTACAATTCGCTGCGTAATCTTGTTCAGGTAAGTGTAGGTCTCGGGGTGCTCGTTCAGGTAGGTAAGCATCGCCTTGCCGGCTGCCATGGCAATAGGATTGCCCGACAAAGTGCCCGCCTGGTAAACCGGTCCGGCCGGGCTCACATAGTTCATGATTTCAGCACGACCCCCATAGGCACCAACAGGCATGCCACCACCGATGATTTTACCCATAGTGGTGAGATCGGGAGTGATGCCGAATATTTCCTGTGCCCCGCCCTTTGCCAGGCGGAAACCGGTCATCACTTCGTCGAATATCAAAAGAATGCCTTCCTGATCGCAAAGCTTACGCAGCCCTTCCAGAAACCCCTGCGCAGGCAGTACGCAGCCCATATTACCAACTACGGGCTCTAAAATAATGGCCGCAATAGTCCCTTTATTCTTCGCAACCAGCGTTTCCACAGCCGCCAGGTCATTGAAAGGTGCCGTTAACGTGTCTTTGGCAGTTCCTTCAGTTACGCCCGGGCTATCGGGCGTTCCCATGGTTACTGCACCACTTCCTGCGGCAATCAAAAACGAATCGCCATGGCCATGGTAGCAACCTTCAAACTTGATGATTTTGTCTCTCCCTGTGAATCCACGAGCCACCCTTACTGCCGACATGGTAGCTTCAGTACCCGAGTTAACCATTCGCACCTTCTCAATGGAAGGCACCATATGTGAAATCAGCTCCGCAATTTCCACCTCAGCTTTCGTAGGCGCTCCAAATGAAAATGATTTACCGATGGCATTTCTTACAGCCTCTTCAATCATCTCATTGGCGTGGCCTAAAATCATTGGCCCCCATGAGTTGATCATTTCTATGTACTTGTTGCCATCTTCATCATAAAGATAGGCTCCCTTGGCTGACTTGATAAATAGTGGGTTGCCCCCTACTGCTTTAAATGCCCTTACCGGAGAATTTACGCCACCTGGAATTACCTTTTGTGCCCTGTCAAAGAGCGCTGCACTGCTAGATCTGTTCAACCTCATACTGCTACTTAACTTCCTTCACTAATTGGTTATTCTCTAACTTCAGAAAAGTCACCACTTGATTATCGTTGTGGAATCCATATTCGAAACCAGATGTAAATACCCCTTCCACTATCTTACCCTCTGGCAGGCCTGCCTGAAAATAGTTGCCATTGGCATGCATCAAGCCTCCAAAAACCATAGTCATTTCGTAACCTAACGAAGCATATACCGATGGCGGTGCTTTGTATTTTCTCATATAGTTTCCGCTAAACGACTGGTAGGTTGCCCGGCTCTTGTCTATGAATACAGGTGATATAAATACCGCATTGATCCTTTCCACCTGGTCATAATTTACCTGGGGAATATCCAACCAGTCTTCCCTGCCAATCACAGGGATTTTATCAGGACGAATTTCTACTGCGCTGATCGTATTGGTGGCGAAAAGAGGATTAGACGAAGCAATCATAATGTGGCCGATACTGTCTCGTTTGATACCCCACACCTCCTCATGATAAACCAGAGAATCCTTGCCATAGGTCTTCTGCTTTGACTTCACAATGTATTTCTCAGGATACAACAGCATGGTATCCAATTTTTCCTGGGTCTTTATCTCAACTTCCTTCTTGAAACTCAGTGTGTCGATAAGATAGTGGGCTTCACTCGACCTCAAAGGCTTTACTTTCAACACATTGAACTCATTATCTCTCAACTGCTGGGCATAAAGCACTGCTGCAAGTGAGTCTCTGTTGTCGTTGGGCTTGTATTCATAAAAAACAAGTGCGTTCTTATTAGCCTGAAATTTCTCTATCGCATATTCTGCTGCCTTTAAAGACTGGGTCAGGTAGGTTGGTCGAAGTAGAAACGAAAACGGATTGCCTGCCATCACGTCCGGATTGGCCGACACCGGGTTGATCATATTGATCTTATTGGCAAAGGAAAAATCTGACACCAGCTTACTGGGTTCGGGGTAAAGCGGCCCAATAATCAAATCCATTCTTTTCAGCTCCTCTTTTTGGAGTAGTTTGGATGTAACGGTACCGTTCCTTCTGGTATCGTAGGCGTGAACAATCACTTTTTTCTTCTCGCTATTGAGCTTTTCTGTTGCCAGGAGAATGCCTGTATAGAGTTCGGTAACAAAGTCGGCCCGTGGGTTAGCTTTGCTTTCATCCAATGAGGAGAACATAAAAGGCAGCATTACTGCCACATGATACTCGCTCTTTTTAACAGACTTGCTTAGATCAACCAGACCAAATGATTCCACGGGCAGATCAAACTTCTCTACTATCTCCCTCACCAGGGCCTGGTCAAGCGTATTGCCCGGATCACTCATAATATTTCTTGCTAACCAGGTAGCTACCAAAGTATCCTGACTGTAGGTATTGTACAATACCTTTAGTTGATTGAGGCTATCAATTTTGGAGATGTATTTTGTTTTGAGAAGCTTAATTTCGCCGGACATGGCCGGGCTTTTCACCCTTTTCAAATAATCAAGGGCAGCGGCAGGCTGATTCTGCTCAAAGTATCCTGTGGCCAGCCAATAGTAAGCCTCGTCCAACTTTTCCCAGGCCGGGAATCGTTGCGTCAGCTCCAGAAACAAGTTGCGGCTGTTCTCTGATTGCCCAAGCTTGTAAGCCGACAATGCATTGTAAAATGAAGCGTAGGCAGCATATGGATTGTCAGGCGCAGGCAGCATCACCTTCCTGAATGATTGCATGGCCAACTCATAGCGTCCCTCCCGAAAGAGTTCCTTACCAAAAGTAAAATTGGTCTTGAGATCTTGTGCATTCGTATAAAGCGCACAGAAAGACAAAAGAAAGACTATTAGAAACTGTCTAAAAATAGCTGGATATCGCATGTTGATTATTCCCATTCAATGGTTGCAGGTGGCTTAGAGCTGATGTCGTACACCACTCTGTTGACCCCCTTTACTTTATTGATAATTTCACTCGATATTTCTCCCAGGAATTCATAAGGCAGGTGGCAAAAATCGGCAGTCATGCCGTCGACACTAGTTACTGCCCTTAAAGCTACTACATTTTCATACGTTCTTTCGTCGCCCATCACACCTACTGCCTGAATCGGCGTAAGCATAGCGCCTGCCTGCCACACCTGATCATACAGGCCATGGTCTTTAAGGCCCTGAACGAAAATATGATCCACTTCCTGTAGCACCCTGACTTTCTCAGCGGTGATCTCACTCAAAATCCTGATTCCTAAACCAGGGCCGGGAAAAGGATGCCGACCTAAAATATTAGGATCAATCTCCAGCGTGCGTCCTACATTCCTCACCTCATCTTTGAACAAGGTATTGAGCGGCTCCACCACCTTCATTTTCATTTTGTCGGGCAAACCACCCACGTTGTGGTGCGACTTGATGGTGGCAGAAGGCCCTTTTACCGAAACGGACTCGATCACATCTGGATATATGGTGCCCTGACCAAGCCACTTCACGTCCTGAATTTTGTGCGCCTCTTCGTCAAATACCTCAATAAACGCCCGGCCAATCGCTTTCCGCTTTTGCTCAGGCTCTGTCAATCCTTTAAGCGCTGCATAAAAACGTTGTGAAGCGTCTACACCCTTCACATTCAGGCCCATGTGCTTGTAAGACTCAAGTACGCTAGCGAATTCGTTCTTACGAAGGAGCCCGTTATCAACAAAGATACAATGCAGGTTCTTACCAATAGCTTTGTGGATCAGCATGGCAGCCACTGAAGAGTCCACACCGCCGGAAAGTCCCATGACCACCTTATCATTGCCCAGTTTGGCTTTCAATTCAGCCACTGTGGTTTCCACGAAGATGTCTGGTGTCCAGTCCTGACTGCAACCGCAGATGTGCACAACAAAATTGCGAAGCAACGTTTTGCCCTCGGTGGTATGCGTTACTTCGGGGTGAAACTGAATACCGTAAACTGGCTCATTCTTCAACTTGAATGCCGCCACATTTACCGACGGGGTGCTGGCTATAACCTCATACTTGTCAGGTATGCTTGCTATGGTGTCGGCATGCGACATCCACACTTGCGAGTTAAGCGTAATTTCTTTCAGCAGGTCGTGGTGCGAATCTACCTTGCTAAGCCTGGCCCTGCCATATTCTCTGATTTCTGAGGGAAGAACATTGCCTCCACTCTTTTTTGCCATGAGCTGCGCACCATAGCAAACGCCTAACAATGGCACCTTGGAAGAATAAAAGTCAATATCTATGTCAGGCGATCCCTCATCTCTTACCGAGCAGGGGCTACCAGAAAGAATGACGCCTTTTATGTCGTCGCTCCACTCAGGAAGGTGGTTGTAGGGGTGTATTTCGCAGTAAACATTGAGCTCCCGAACCCGGCGAGCGATGAGTTGCGTGTATTGAGATCCGAAGTCGAGGATCAGAATCATTTCAGCCATCCGCAAAAATAATACGGGGGGTTAGTTTAAACTAGTTTTTGGATGGGAAAGTCGGGAGGAAAATGGAAGTGGCAGATTGAGAGGTGCGAAAGTTTGAGAGTGATGAGTAAAGCGTATCAAAGTGAGAAGTGGCAGCGTTCAGGAATCGGGAAAGCAGTTTGAAGACCGAGGATCGAAGTAAGCGGCTGCTGCAATATCAAAAGAGAGTGGCGAGCTGAAAAGTGGTAGTGCTATCCGTTCGAGCCAATATTCACTTAGGTGCATTGGCCATTTTCAATAAGGGAGTCTAATTGCCTAGAAAGGGCCATTTTCAAATTAAAATTCTATATTTAAGCATGAAAAATATTCTATTTTTTATTGGAGGTGGCCTGTTCATGGTGCTTGCCTCTTATGCTTCGCCAAAAGTATATTCCTGTAAGGATGAAGTAAAGAAGCTCATGGTGGTAAACGACTCATTGAAGGCAGAAATTCAAAAAGCTTTGGCTATTGTGGAGGCGAGGAGACGTGAGGCTGAGCAACAAACACTAATAGCCGAAAAGCAGAGAGCAATTACCGATCAATCTCAGGAAGAAGCGCTCATCCAGGCGGAAAGAGCGGTTCAGGCAAATGCTGAGGCTGTTAGGCAAGCAGCTTTGGCCAACGATTACAAAAAGCAGCTTGAGGCCTGTCAAAAGAAAAACTAGAACTAAACCATTATGAAACTCTGGGTGAAAATTTTAATCGGTGTACAAACCGTCATTATTGTATTTTTCTACATCTTTTCCAGTATTAAAGCAAAAGAAGCAGAACGCACTACAGCCCTGCTGATCGGGCAGGAAACTTTGCTCGTTCAGGCGCAGCAAGAGGCTGAGCTACAAGCAGAATTGGCCCTGAAGAACGCTGCAGTAGCTCAAAGACAAGCTGACCTTGCCAGGCAGGCGCTTGAAGCTTGTGAAAACAGCAAGTGGAAACATCACAACTAAACGATTAACGCAATGAAATTTTGGGCAAAAATCACCGTCGGCATTCAAACGCTCATCATTCTCTTTTTTGCTACTTACTCTTACATCAAAGCGAATGAAGCATCCACGTTCCTGAACCTATTGAGGGAGCAAGAAGCCCTGCTGGTACGGGCTGAGTTGGAGGCTGAGAAGCAAACTGAAATAGCCATGAGTGCTCAATCAGCAGCTCAACAGAGTGCAGCTGAGGCACAGTTGCAAGTCGAGCAAAGCAGACGAGCGATTGAAGCCTGCGAAAACAGTAAATAGTACAACGAACCAAACCACTAAAACCATGAAACTCTGGGCAAAAATTCTAATAGGCGTTCAAAGCCTTTGTATCGTTTTTATGCTTCTCTACGCCTTCATCCTGGCATCAGAGGCAACCAAACAAGCTACTATCGCTGAGCAACAAGCACAAATCGCTGTAGCGGCACAACAAGAAGCTGAAATGCAAAGAAGAATGGCCAAAGAAAACGCAGAAGAAGCCCTACGACAAAATGCACTTGCAGCAGAAACGGCAGAGCAACTAAGAAAGATGCTGGAAGCATGCGAAAGCAAAAAGAAGTAACTTGCCGTCAAAGTACTTTCTCATGAAAAACTTCCCACTGATCATTATTGTCATCTTATCGGCGGCCCTGATTCTCCTGGGCATCTATGCCAAAATGCAGGCTTCCAAAGCTGAGCTTAACTCGCTAATGGCCAACAAATACCAGGAAATGATGCTGCAGGAAAAGGAAGTGAATGAACAATTGACGGTGGAGCTGTTGGAGTGCAGGGAAGGGAATAGTGAGGAGTTAAATGGTGAGGAGTAAGTAGTAAGTGTTTGCTTGAAAAAAGGTAAGATACTTACCGATTGGCTGAGATAGGAGGTTTCCTGGGAAAAAGACCGGTTCCCACGACCATTGCCGCCGCACTGGCACCAAACCCAATAAACATAGCCGGAAATTCGAAGTGAAATACATGTTCGCTCAGAAACCAGCTGATTAGCCCAACCACCATCGACAATATCGCCCCGCCCTGGGACGACTTTTTCCAAAAAAGTGCTGTTACCATTGGCACAAACAGTGTAACTAAGCCCAAAATAGACGACTCCGACACCAGTTCGTAAATATTGGTTCGGAAAGCAGCCAACCAGGCAGCCAAAGCTGCCATACCAACCACAGAAACCCTTAAAATAACTAAAAAGCGCTTGTCGGACATGTTTTGATCCACCAACGGACGAATGATATTCTCCGACAAAATACTGGCAGGTGCCAGCACGGCTCCACTACATGTGCTGAAGATCGCCGACAGCAACGCCCCGAAAAACATCACCTGTACCCATAAG
>TARA_R110002012_G_scaffold94666_4_pt1 | contig 72922 bp, 69 predicted proteins | sample TARA_R110002012 | Tara Oceans TARA_R110002012 (sample SAMEA4396515) | marine metagenome | biome: Westerlies Biome; feature: [DCM] deep chlorophyll maximum layer (ENVO:01000326); material: water (ENVO:00002006), including particulate matter (ENVO:01000060) such as... | depth 40 m
ACTTCGGGCAAGCCTTCTTTTAATTTGGGAGCCAAGGGCACTTTGCTTTGAAAGTAGGGCTTGCCACCCGCTTCGCTCTCACCCACTACATACAGCTGGGCACTGTTCGCATGGAAGTTGTCGAACGAGCGCTCAAACCTGACAACCAAAAACAGCAGCACCGAAGCAGCGATACCCAGCGAAAGGCCCAAAAGGTTGATCAGTGTATAAGCACGGTACTTCCTCAGATTCCTGAAACTGACTTTCAAATGATCCTGTATCATAAAAAATGGATTTACTGATGAGGGAATAAATGACTTTAAAAGTTTCGGTCGGATGAGTAGGGCGATCTCCCAAATGAAGAGCCATTTCAAGTTTTTCGGGGAATTTTCCAGAGCCTTTTGCTCATATATTTCCAAAAGATCCCCTTCAATCTCTTCCAGAAAATCTGCTTTACAAATTGCCCTAAAAAATCGCATCGGTAAACGAGGCGGAACAAATTGGGGGGATCTCATGGCTTACGTAAATTTTAAAACTATCGAAGGTATCTCAGACCACAGCTGGGCACGGATGTCTTTGATCTCCTGCAAAGCTTTTTGGGCAGACGCCGTAATTTTGTAATACTTCTTCCGCTTGCCTCCACGCACATTGGAGGTTTCGCCCCATGCGGAATCGAGATAGCCTTTTTCCTCCAGTCTCTTTAGTGCTGTTTGCAACGCCCCCACGCTGGTACCATAACCCAGTCTCCTCTCCAGCTCATTCTTAATCGACACACCATAGGCGTCGTTATGCAATACAGCGATCGTCAGCAACACAATTTCCTCAAACTCCCCCAGCTGTGTTTTCTTCATAGTCTATATTTTTCCAAAATGTAGAGGTTATCATATTAAATTCCTAATTGAAGAGGTTATAAAAGTTTCTTGAGCCCGATTGTCAGCCCCCTTACAGCATGCGAGGCCTCTGCGTTGTACCTTTACAGCATGAAAAAGTGGACAGTTGCCATAGGCGTTGTGCTAGCGACGGGGCTCGCTGCTTTTCTAAGCCCGAAGCCTTTCATTGAAAAAAAGGCTCTAATTTCGACGCCCAACGACGGAGCTTTTGCCCTACTTGAGCTATTTACCTCACAAGGCTGCTCGAGCTGTCCGGCCGCCGACCATCTTCTTAATTCAATTATTGAACAGGCCGCTATCAACGGTGATCCCGTCTTTGGCTTGTCTTTTCACGTAAGTTACTGGGACTACCTGGGCTGGAAAGATCCATATGCAAGTTTGGCCTACAACGTTCGGCAGGGCAACTATGTCAACCAACTAAAGGCTGGCAATGCTTACACCCCCCAAATGGTGGTCAATGGAAAAGTTGAATTTGTAGGCTCTTCCAGAAAGGAAGCGGATAGCGCCATCAAAGCTGCCTTGGCTAAACCCGCCGGTTACTCGCTAAAAGCTTCAGTCTTTGACAACGGCGGCGAGCTCCTGATAAAATATGCCCTGGACAAAGCTCCCAACCAGGCATTGATCAATATCGCCCTGGTAAAAAAGGAGGTACAAAACCATGTTGCAAGGGGAGAGAACAAAGGACGAACACTGACCCACAAAAACGTTGTTGTGGAGTTTCAAACAGTGATGTCAGAAGCAGCTGGAGAAGTTTCACTTTTGTTGCCAAACGGGTTTGAACCCAATGACAATTCCGTAGTTGTCTATCTCCAAAATAAAAATGACCTGGCCATCATTGCTGCTTGCCAGGTCATCTTATAACTTCTTTTGGAGGTGTTAGGCGCCCTTCAGTTCTTTGGATTTATCAAGCACTGCGTTCCAAACTCTGAACACGTTTTGGTAACAAATCTTGGCAATATCCTCTTCGGTGTAGCCCCGCTTCAAAAGCTCGTAGATCAGGTTAGGAAACTCAGAAACATCTTTCAGCCCAGTTGGTAGCGAGTCGCCCACACCGTCATAGTCCGAACCCAGACCAACATGGTCAATCCCGGCTATCTCTACCACATGGTCAATGTGGTCAGCCACCACACCTACCGTAGCAAACAGGTTGATGGCAGAATCAGCCACATATTGCTTCATATAGGCCTGCGCAGTAGAATCTCTGTAGCTCAATCCGTTTTCAGCCAGCCAGTTGGTCATGTGCTCCCGCACCTTTTCGCTTTTTTCCCTTACTTCGCCGGAAAGGAAGCTCGACCCGAAGTTGATTTGGATCACCCCCCCATTCTCGCCCAGCATCTTGATCATTTCATCCGACATATTGCGCTCGAAGCCCGGCGTGAAATACCGGCAAGATGAGTGAGAGGCGATAGCGGGCACGTCAGTCAGTGCCATCACATCATAAAATGTGCTGTCGGACACATGTGATATGTCCACCATGATGCCCTGCTTGTTCATTTCTTTCACAACCTCCTCACCAAATGGACTCAGGCCGTTCCAGGTGTAAGTGGTATCGTAGCTGGAGTCGCAAATCTGGTTGTCTTTACCGTGGGTAAGTGTGATATAGTTGATCCCTCTATCAGCGAAGTACGCCACATTGGCCAGGTCTTCCATTAAGGGAGCTCCGTTTTCCATGCCCATCGGTAGCGATATCAAACCAGCTTTAAAGTTCTCTTCAATTGCCGCTGGCGTCTTGGCTAACGCAAACTTGTCGGGATAAGTAGTTGTCAGCTTTTCCACCATATCAATCAGTGAATCGGCCAGGTTTTTGGCTTCCTGCGTCACACCGTAGCTCGACGGAATGTAAATCGACATCATAGGCGCATCCAGGCCACCTTCCTTTGCCCGCACGTAATCGAAGTTGCCCTCCGGCGTGCGAACCGACACGTCCATAATTTCCTTTTTCAGGATGAAGCCTGCCACCTTCATTCGATAGGGCAAATCCACGTGGCCGTCAGTCAGTATAAATTTATGAGCAAGTGTGTCTGCGTATGCTCTCAGCTCGTCGTCCGACATAGCCGAAACATCCTTCTTTTCTTCCTTTGGAGTACTGCAGGCCGCTAATACAGCAATTAAAAGGCAGTAGACTAGTTTTTTCATTGTTTTAGGTTTAGTTGAGTCATGAAATTAAGAGCAAATGGCAAAGAAACCAATAGTTTGTTGTAGAGAACGAAGTAAAATAGCGCTCGCTCCGCTATTTCATTTAATAAAATGAGAAAATGATTAATAATAGTATAATAATTGAACCGGAGTGAATGTGGCACTTCGAATTAATTAACTTGCCTGAAAGTGGAACCTTGCGCCCAAATCTGTAGTTGGGTCATGAGGTTGAAAAAATCAAAAACAGCCTAAAATTGAATTGTGTGCGCACACAATATGGATAATTCAAATTTATTGCCGATATTTACAGCCAATCAGTTGGCGCTTCGCAACGGTCAGGACAGGGAGGAAGTTTGGATTGCCTACAAGGGATTCATTTATGATGTGAGTCTCTCCAGGCAATGGCGAACAGGACTTCACTACGAACACTGGGCGGGCCAAGATCTTACCGGTGAATTACCCGATGCGCCACACACTGATTCAGTTTTTGATAAATTCAAATGCATTGGGCGCTTGTCCGGGCATGAAAACACCCTTACACAATGATTCTAATTGCAGACAGTGGGGCAACAAAAATAGAATGGCGTTTGATCACGGAAGACGGTCAAATCAAACAGGCAAGCTCTGAAGGATACAATCCTTACGTGCAGGAAGATGAGGATCTTCGAAAAGGAGTGCAGGAACATGTGCTTCAAGTGGTGGGAGCGCACAAAATAACTGAGCTGGCGTTTTATGGTGCTGGCTGCGGAAGCGTAGAAAAAAACAAAAAAGTAGCTGAAGTTCTCAGGCCATTTTTCCCGGAAGCCTCCATTGAAGTCAACAACGATCTCCTGGCAGCCGCCCGTGCGCTTTGTGGTAATGAGCCAGGCATTGCCTGCATTTTGGGCACAGGGTCTAACTCCTGCTATTACGACGGTGAAAAAATTGCTGCGCAAGTACCCTCGCTCGGCTATGTGCTCGGCGATGAGGGCAGCGGTGCCAATATGGGCAGAAAACTGCTGATAGCCGCTGTAAGAAACAGGCTCCCTATATCCCTTCAGGAGGCCTTTGATAAAAGGTTCGGTTTGACAGAAGAAGATGTGCTGGAAAACGTATACAAAAAAAAGTACCCTTCCCGATTCCTGGCCAGTTTCATGAAATTCCTTATGCATCATATTAAGGAGCCGTATGTGTACAAGCTAGTGTATGATTCATTCACCGAGTTTTTCACAGAGATAGTCATGTCTTACAAAGGCCACGACAAACTTCCCGTACACTTCACCGGCTCGGTGGCCTTCTATTACGGCAACATCCTGCGCCAGGCAGCAAGCGATCAGGGCATCACCGTCAAAAATATCATTGAGGGCCCAATAGCAGGCCTGACGCTTTATCATCAGGAGAAAACCTTTGGAACAAGTAAAGTATGAGCACCACCGAAAGCAGTTCATATTACAATCACCTGGAACAAATGTCTGTTCTGGAGCTGCTGACCAACATCAACAAGGAAGACCAAACAGTTCCTTTGGCGGTTCAAAAAGCATTGCCACAAATGGAGGCACTGATCTCTCAGATTGTGCCCCGCATGAAAGATGGTGGCAGACTGTTTTACATTGGTGCCGGCACCAGCGGCAGGCTGGCGATTGTGGACGCCTCCGAATGCCCGCCTACTTACGGTGTGTCTCCCAATGTTGTAGTCGGTATTATGGCCGGTGGTGATATCGCCATCAGAAAATCAGTAGAACATGCTGAGGACGATCCCGATCAGGCGTGGAAAGACCTTGAGGCGTACAAGCCAACATCAAAAGACACGCTTATAGGAGTTGCAGCATCTGGCAGAACGCCCTATGTAATCGGGGGTGTGTCGGAAGCAAAGAAAAACGGATTGCTCACGGGCTGCATTACCTGCAACGCTGGCACTAAGCTGGCCGAAGCAGTAGAATACCCTATCGAGGCGGTGGTAGGACCGGAGTTTGTTACTGGTAGCACCCGCATGAAGTCAGGCACAGCGCAAAAGCTAGTGCTTAACATGATCAGCACCACGGTGATGATACAGCTGGGCCATGTGAAAGGCAACAAAATGGTGGACATGCAGCTCAGCAATGAGAAGCTGGTGCAACGGGGCGTGCGCATGGTGATGGATGAGCTGAAAATCGAAGAACCGCTAGCTGCGAAGCTCCTGCAAAAATATGGTTCAGTGAGAGGAGCAGTCGACAATTACCCCTCGCATGCATGAACTAGAGCCTTTCTACCGGTGGCTTACGTATTACGACCCTTCCACGGATCCCAACTCCCCTTTTGAAGGAAAAGAATACAACTACGACGTTTACTCCGAAACTGTGTACGGCTACTACCTGGCCCCCGGCTGGGATTATATGGGATCCGAAACGCTGTACATGAAAATCCTCTACGCCGACTACGAAGAGGGTTATGTAGTCTTCGAGTTTATTGGGGAGTGGAACGACGCCCTCCACAACGATATCATGCATCTGAAGCGGAACATCGTTGAGCACTTCGAGCTTTATGGTATCAATAAGTTCATCCTCATCGGTGAAAACGTGCTCAACTTCCACGGTTCCGACGATTCCTATTACGAAGAATGGTTTGAAGAGGTGGAAGACGGCTGGATTGCCATGGTAGGCTTTCGGGATTTTGTGCTTGATGAAATGAAAAACTTCAATATCGATTCCTACGTCAACTTCGGCGGAACCCTACAGATCGACAACTGGAGAACCCTGACACCGAAAATCTTCTATCAATTGGTGGCACAGCAGATTCAGCGGAGGATTGGGGAGTAGTGGCCTGCTACGCAACGCTACATCATAACGTAAAATCCAGAACTTTATGTAAATTGATCATTGTTATTAGTAGCATGGAGAAATCGCTTTTACATAGAATTACACTGAATCCAGAGGTTTGTGGTGGCAAACCGACAATCAGAAACATGCGGTTTTCCGTCACAGACTTGTTGAGTCTGTTGGCTTCGGGCATGACCCACGAAGAAATACTTAAGGACTATCCATATTTGGAGGAAGATGATATCAAGGCATGTCTTGAGTATGCCGTAAAGATTTCCGACCCAAGAACAATCATTCCAGTAGTACAGTGACATGCATTGTTTTCTTGTCGACACGCAATTGCCCCCGCTATTGTCTGAGTTGCTGAACGAAAGAGGTTTCGATTCAAAGCACACCGCTGCCGACTTCCCAAATGGTCAATTTATGAACGACAGGAGTATTCTGGATATCGCAATAGAGGAAAATAGAATTGTCATCACAAAGGACAAAGACTTCAAGAACAATTACTTGCTGCAAGGCGCTCCTCCAAAAGTGTTATTTATCCAACTCGGAAATTCTCCCAATAGAGAATTGCTCAGCTATTTCAGGAAAAATTTAGCCCACATTAAATCTCTGCTCGACGACGGTCATTATTTTATTACGCTGGGAAAGGACAATATCGCTGCTTACTAAATCGAGAAAGCACATACAAAATAGACAAGTATCAGTTTCAACGACCCTTCAAATTGCCAACTGGAGAACCCTGACACCGAAAGTCTTCTACCAATTGGTGGAACAGCAGATTCAGCGGAGGATTGGGGAGTGAATCAAAAGCAATTATATCTTGTGATGAAGGCTGATCTGTACTTGTGTTTTTTGCCAGTTGTCGGTAGTTTGTTGCATAATGCCAACCTGAACTCTTGGGCCTGCCTTAAGGTGGTAGCCAATAGCCCCATAGGTTCTATTTCTATCAAAAAGCTCTACTGACCGACCGTTTCCTATCTCTCTTTGGCCATTAATAAAGAGCTCGTTGTATAGTGCCAAATAGATGGTCTTGGGTTCCATCTCTGCTTTGTTCAAGGGAATATTGAGAAATAAATTGTATCGGTATCGTGTACGGAAATCCTGCCCCTCCACAAAGCGTTGCTCGTACCTAAGGCGGTGGTTTAGAAAGATTCGATCACCTATTTTGGAAGGAAAGAGAGCTTCCTGATAAATTCTATGTTCAGCAGAAGTAGTTTGCTCAGGGCCATAAACTCCTGTATGGATACTAGCATAACCAGCTGTAAGAGTGATATTGGCCGATTTTGGCGACCATGTTAGCCCTCCACGAAGCAGCAGCTGCTCCAAATCGCCTATCATGTCCCAGTTCCTGTACTGCAAGTCTCCCTGTAGCCCCCACTGACTTTCGCCAAAGGTTGTATTAACAAAATACATATACCACGCACCAAGCTCATCTTCGTTTACCTGCGCCTGGCTGGTGCCAAACATCACAAATAGGGCACAAATGATAGCTGACCTAATAATTCTCATCATACTAGTAAATGTTGTTCTCGCAAAGCGGTGGCTCGGTTCGACTTTACTAAATAACCTAATAAAATTCTCGTTAACCAACCATTTTTCAAGGGGCGGTGTAAGCAATCCTTTCCACCCTCGCTACTTCCGAAATCAAATACTTTCGCCCCGTCTTCATTTCCAGGCAAATGGACCGAGTACGTTTCTTCCCTTCTTTTTTGAAGTGCCTTGATTCAAGCAGGAATTCTTCTCCAATGACAAGCTCTGCCAGCAATATGCCGCTTTTGTGCACATCGTACCTGGAAAGGGCCATCATGAGGACAGGGTCGGAGCAGGAAGCGGCCTTGGGGTTGGCCAGGTGGCGGCGGAGCTTCAGTCCCAGCTCATCAGGAAATGCTCCCGCTTCTACGATGGGGAACAGCACTTCCTTAAAAGTGTTTTTCCACTCAGCACCATGAGGGGCTATTCGCCGGCCATACTTTTCAAAAGCTTGCAGGTGGGCCACCTCGTGCAGATAGGTAACCGTAAAAGCATAGGGGTTGAGGTCTTGATTGACTGTAATAATGGGCTTCTTGCCCTTATTAAAGCGGAAGTCGCCGAGCTTGGTGGAGCGGCCTTTGACCACCTTTAGTGTGAATCCATGCTTCACCCAAAGGTCAAAGCAATACCGGGAAGCCTTTGGCGGCAGGTATTTTTCGAAAACTGCAAACTGTGACTGCAAGCGGGCTTAAGGTAAGTCTTCTAAGTCTTTTTCAATGGTGATCTTCACATCCTTCAAATCACGGTGGATGCTTCGCAGCTCTTTTCTGATTTGCTCTCTTATCTTCCGCACATCCCTGTCGGACACGTCTACTTTGATCACGATATCGTCGAGACCATCCTCCAGATCGATCCTGATCTCCTCCACATCATCCATGGCATCGTCGAGCGATTCCTCCACGTCGTTGAGGGCTTCGTTGATGATGTCCTCAATTTCGTTGGTGCTGGCTTCTACAGTTATACTGAACCGATTGTCATCACGTCGGTCGCTGCATGAGCTGATCATGAAAGCGACAAAAAGTATTGCTAACAACTTTTTCATAGGATAAAACTACCCTATTTCTGTCTGAAAAACAACGTGATGGGTGAACCGGTAAAGCCAAAGTGACCACGCAATTTATTTATCAAATACCGCTGATAGGATTCTTTGATGTACTGCGGGTTGCTACAGAAAAAGGCGAATGAAGGCGTCTTTGTCGGAAGCTGCGTGATGTATTTGATGTTGATAATTTTGCTTTTGACAGACGGCGGAGGGAATTTTTCTATTTCCTTCAACATAATATCATTCAGCTTGGAGGTCGGAACCTTTTTTATTCGGTTCTCGTGGATTTCCATGGCCAGCTCAATCGCCTGAAAAATTCTCTTCTTGGTTACTACAGACGTGAATATAATGGGCACATAAGCCATATCGCCAAGCTTTTCTATCATGGCTTTTGTAAACTTGTCGGCGGTTTTCTCGTCCTTCTCTACCAGGTCCCACTTGTTCACCATGATCATGATGCCCTTTTTGTACTTGTGGGCCAGGTTGATAATGCTCATATCCTGCGCTTCCAGGCCAAGTGTTGCATCGATCATGACAATACTCACATCACTGTCCTGAAGGGCCTGAATGGATCGCAGCACAGAGAAGAATTCAATGTCTTCCTTCACCTTGGCTTTCTTCCGAATACCAGCGGTATCTGTCAGAATAAAGTCCTTGTTAAAAAGGGTATAGCGGGTGTCGATAGCATCACGGGTGGTGCCAGCCACGTTAGTTACGATGGTTCTGTCCTTGCCCACCAGCATATTTAGGAATGAAGATTTGCCCACATTGGGCCTTCCAAGAATAGCGATCCGGGGAATGTCTTTGCCCGGGTCTTCGTCCCCATCTTCCTCAAAATGCTTTACTACTTCATCAAGCAGTTCTCCAGTGCCCGAACCGCTATTGGAAGAAATAGGAAACATATGTTCGCCCAGCCCCAACTCGTAAAATTCATTGGCAGCAAATATTCGTTCGGTATTATCAGCCTTGTTGGCCACAAGCAGTACAGGCTTGTTTACACTCCTCACCACGTTGGCAAAGTCCCTGTCCCATGGAGTAACTCCCTCGCCGCAGTCGACCATAAATAGAATGACCGACGCTTCTTCGAGCGCTTCTACCACCTGCTCTCTGATGGCAGATTCGAAAATATCATCCGACCCCACCACATATCCGCCGGTATCAATCACCGTAAAATATTTACCAATCCACTCGGCATAGCCGTAGTGGCGATCCCTGGTTACGCCAGGTTCGTTGTCCATAATGGCCTTTTTCTTCTCAATCAGTCTGTTGAAGAAAGTGGATTTGCCCACGTTGGGCCTGCCTACAATTGCTACGATATTTGCCACTGGAAAATAAAAGATTAGTAATAATGAATGAGGAAATCAGCCACGATGGCTCCGCTGAAAACAAATACTATTGGTAAAATTCGTCATAATAATTCAGAAAAGCTCCTCTGGCTTTTTCGCTACCATAACAACGCATAACAAAAAGGCCTCAGCGTGCGCTGAGGCCTTGTTAGTAGCGGGGACAGGACTCGAACCTGTGGCCTTCGGGTTATGAGCCCGACGAGCTACCAACTGCTCCACCCCGCGATATGTTTGTTAAAGGGCTACAAATGTAAGGCAGCTTTTAAGCAAAAACAAGTACCTTTACAGAATAATTCAAAAGAATGTCAAAAAAATCTACTGAACCGCCATCTCCAGCGTTCCGCTCGGGATTTGTGTCTATCATCGGCAAACCCAACGTCGGCAAATCTACCCTCATGAACGCCCTCATTGGTGAGCGCCTCTCCATCATCACTGCAAAGGCCCAAACTACCCGCCACCGCATTTTTGGCATTCTGACAGGCAAAGATTTTCAGATTGTGTACTCCGACACACCCGGGGTAATGAAGCCTCAGTATGAATTGCAGGAGGCAATGATGCGTTTTGTGTACCAGTCGCTGGAAGATGCAGATGTGATTCTTTTTGTTGTCGAGCTGGGCGACAAAATGGATGGCGACAACGTCGAAATTCTGGAGCTCCTGAGGAAGAGCGGTGTACCGGCCCTTTTTGTGATCAACAAAATCGACAAGTCAAAAGGCAGCCAGCTGGAGGACAAAGTAACCTACTTCAAAGAGTTCTCGGGTGATATTCCTATTCTCTGCATCTCCGCCCTCGACAAGACCAATCTGGAGCCACTGTTTGACCAGATATTAGAAAAGCTGCCTGTCCATCCGCCCTATTTTCCTGACGATGAAATGACAGACCGAACCGAGCGGTTTTTTGCCTCAGAGATCATCAGAGAGAAAATATTTCTGAACTATAAAAAGGAGGTGCCTTATAGCTGCGAAGTAATCATTGCTTCATTCAAAGAGGAAGAAAAAATTATCCGGGTGATGGCGGAGATTTTTGTTGAGCGAGCCACGCAAAGGGCGATCATTATTGGTCATGGGGGGCTAGCGCTGAAAAAAGTGGGTATAGAGGCGAGGAAGGACATGGAAGCATTCTTCGGCAAGCAGGTTCACCTCGAAACCTATGTGAGGGTTGAAAAAGACTGGCGGCAAAATAAGCTCAAATTGAAAAGGTTTGGCTATGTGGATTGAATCCCAGCCAAAAAACGACTTCTCCCCCATGCATTTGAGCTACCGAAGGTCAGTCATAATTCACCAAAAATAGATTCCCAAAAATCTTTCTCTCCTACCAACAAACAGAAAAAGATTGCCCTTATCCAACATAATAAAACTATCAACTTTTCCATTTTATAAATTATTCCTATTTTAAGCACTTGCTCAAACAGGAATAACCAATGCTATCCAGAAAAAATAGCCTCATATCGGGTATTATAATATTTATATATTTTTTCCCACAAACATTCTACGGGCAGGAAGTTAATATAGGGAACGCCTTGAGCTCTGAAAATGCGCTTTTGAATATTGGGTCAGACAAGGGCATATTACTTCCCCGGCTTACTTCCGGACAGCGGACAGCAATACCCAGCCCCGCCAATGGATTGATTGTATACGACATCGAACAACACTGCTATTACTATTATAACGGCCGCAGCGGCTGGGAGGCAATGAAGCCGGTGCCTACGGGAACAATTACGATGTGGTATGGGGATATTTCTACCTACTTTCCCGGAGGCGTGGGGGTTAAGCACATGGCAGGGTGGGCGATTTGCGACGGTAACAATGAAAGACCAAATCTGGGAGGCAAATTCGTAGCAGGCTACTCAGGGTCAGGAGACTATGCGACTATTAATGGCACGCCTGGAGGATCTGGAACAGTTGGCCTTGGAGTAGATAACTTGCCAAGCCACACTCACACCATTACTGACCCAGGTCACAACCATGCCGTCACACTGCCTGCAAACACAAGTCATACGCACACTATCAGCTACAGCTCAAGCAGCTTTGGAGCAACTTTCGGTCGGGCAGACGATCATCTCTCCACAATCGCCTACAGAGACGGTGGTACTACTGTTGACTATGACGTCACTACTGGCAACGGCTCCTTCACCGCATCAATGGATCCCGCCAGTGCAAATATCTCTCTGCAAAACAATGGATCGGGTGCTGCCTTCGACAACCGCCCACCTTTCTATGTTCTTGTTTACATCATGAAATTATAGCCATGAAGTTTCCAGCTAAAATTAATCTGATATTTGTGTTTGCCTGTCTCCTGGCCAACTACACCAACGCCCAACAAGGCGCAGCCATAGGAACGACTAACCCGGAGCCGTCGGCCGCCTTTCAGGTAGGAGAAAGGATTTCCAATATCAATAAAGGAGTGCTCATACCACGAACTACTACATCAATTGTTGACCCCACCGATGGTCTGCTTATCTATAACACATCCTCCGGATTCCTTGCCTACTCCCAGGGGGGCGTTTGGACAGATATCACTCCCGTGCCTTCCGGCACCGTAATCATGTGGGGAGGAGATGTCTCAAGCTTGCCAGATGGTTGGGTCCTCTGCGATGGAAACAAGTATGATCTCAAAGGCCAGTTGGACTCAAATGGCATCCCAACACCCAACCTAAGAAGCCAATTTATAGCAGGCTATTCTGGCGGCGGAGACTATGCCACGCTGAACTCCGTCACCGCAGGTGGGGCATTTCACACACTTACGGAGGCCGAAATGCCTTCACATTCACACGCCATCTCATCTGATCACAAACACAGCATAGGTTTTACTCCAGGTGCTCACGATCACGATTTCTCTGTCAGCGACGCCGAAAAGAGCACCGGCGCTATCGCAGGCGCCAGCACTGCACCTGTTGCCGGGTTTCACTATCTCCCGGTAGCTAACCCCAAATCAACTTCGAAGGTAGGAACGGCCATTGGCGTTAGCGGTTCGACCACAGGGATTTCCGTAGGGGAAACCGGCTCAAGTCAAGCCATCGACAATAGACCCCCGTATTATGTATTGGCCTTTATAATGAAGCTATGAAAAAGAGAATTCAACCTCATCGATGGCTACGTGCCGTTGCCTTCATTTTTATAAGTTTCTCCTCAAAGGCACAGGAATCAACAGACTTTCTTTTTATAGGCACTGGGCCAACCCCGCCTTACGAAAAGGCCGTCGTTGTCATTGATGTTCAGGAAAAAAACAAAGGTGTACTATTGCCCAACTACGCTGCCGGAACCAACGACGGCACCAACCATAGAAGCCACCCGTTAGCGGCCGAAGCAGGAATGATGTACTACGACTCTAACGGAAATAACGTGAGTGTATACAATAGCACCAATGGTGTTTGGAATTCATTGGGTTTTCTCCCGGTCAAAAGCATCGTGATGTGGAGCGGTGACCCAAGCGCCCTTCCCGCTGGCTGGTATCTCTGCGATGGTGAACATGGCACTCCCGATTTAAGAGGCAGGTTTATTGTGGGGCTGAACCCAGGTGGTTCAGACTATCCTTCCAAGGGCCCGGGTGGGGGCTCTGACTACATAATGATTAACGAGGCCATGCTGCCGAAGCATTCGCATGGGGTAAACGACCTTGGTCATACGCATGCGGCTACGTTGTCTCATGACCATGCCTATTCTGTCACAGAATACCGCTCCATTATCCCGAACACAAATAAAAGCATGGTGGGGCCGGGGGGCTCTCCAAGCAACACGAGTTCGGTCACCACAAGCTCAGCTTCATTTACCGGCACATTTTCTGTCTCCTCAATCGGTGTAGGAGCATCCGCTGGTGCCACCGGGGGAGGCCAACAATACGACAACCGGCCACCTTATCTTGTGCTAGCCTTTATTATGCGTGTAAACTAGCAAGCAAAAAAAGCTGAATTTGACTCATCAGCCGAACAAACATTTTTCTTCCTATCTTTCGCTTTCCTTAAATACGACATGGAAGCGATCGATAGTGTGCATCTTAATTTTAGTCAGGGATCTGCCTGGGGTCTTAACTTTCTGCTGGCCTTCATCATGTTCAGCGTGGCTATTGAGCTTTCGGTGGGAGATTTTAAAAAAATCGCCCAATACCCGAAAGCGGCCGTTGTAGGTATCATCTCACAGTTCCTCATCCTTCCTCTTCTGACTTTTCTTCTCATACTGGCGTGGGAACCGGCCCCAAGTATTGCTCTGGGCATGATCATGGTAGCGGCCTGCCCTGGCGGCAATGTCTCCAATTTTTTCTCTTTCATGGCCAAAGGCAATGTGGCGCTGTCCGTCACCCTTACAGCCTTTTCGACTGTAGGGGCTATTCTTTTCACCCCGATCAACCTGTCTTTCTGGGCCAGTCAATACGAGCCAACCGCCAGATTGCTGACCAAAGTGGATCTTTCAGTTTTAGATGTGTTTACCGCTGTATTCATTATACTAGGCGTGCCACTTCTCGTTGGCATGACGGCAAAACATAAAGCCCCCGAATGGTGCCTGAAATATGGCAATGTATTTCGTAAGGTTTCACTGGGGATCTTTGCACTATTCGTTGTTGGAGCACTTACCGCTAACTACGAAATATTTTATAAACACATTTATCTGGTTGTCATCCTGGTATTGATCCATAATGCGCTTGCTCTGGGCGGAGGCTATGCCCTGGCCAGATTATCCGGTTTGACTTCCACAGATCGTCGGACGATTGCTATTGAAACAGGAATCCAAAATTCAGGCTTGGGACTTTTGCTCATATTTACTTTTTTTGATGGCTTGGGAGGCATGGCGCTGATTGCCGCCTGGTGGGGCATCTGGCACATGGTATCCGGGATGACAGTCAGTTACCTGTGGTCCCGTTCCAATTAAACTTTAACGATATTCATGCTTTATTTCATTTTTCGGCCAATTGTTAGGGTCGCTCTATGGTTTTTTTACGGCCATTTCAAGGTTTCCGGCCTCGAAAATTTACCAAGGAATGCTCCTGTTATACTTGCCCCTAATCATCAGAATTCCTTTTTAGATGCTATTCTGCCGGCCTGTTTTCAGCCCCGGTCACTTCATTTCCTCACCCGCTCTGACGTTTTCAAAAAAGGACTGATACAAAAAATTCTTTTTGGCTTTCATATGTGGCCTGTCTACAGGCAGCGTGATGGCAAGGACACACTAGGAAAAAATGAAGAAGTGTTTAAGAACTGTAGCCAGCTCCTGAGGAGTAATGGATGTCTGCTACTGTTTCCGGAAGGCGACCAGATCTGCGCACACAACCTTAGGTCACTTAAAAAAGGAATGGCTCGCATCGCCTTTCAAACCGCCGAAGAGTCCAACTTTGAAAAGGAAATTTATATTGTACCAGTGGGGTTGAATTACGAGCATTACTGGAATTTCAATACGGCGTTTCAGATGCGGTTCGGCAAACCAATAAAAGTGCTCGATTTTAAGAAAGACTATCAAGAGAGCGAACAAAAAGGACTCCTGTCACTTACCAAAGCGGTGAGTGAGGGTATGGAGCAGGAGATCATCCAGATTGGCAGCCGGGCCAATGAACATTTTTGGTTCGAAGAGGCGGGCCTTTCAGGGGTGGATTTAACGTCACCTGAATTTTTCAGAAACATAGACGTCGACTCAAGACCTGCGCCAAAGCCAAAGAAAAGAAAAATCAACGCCGTTGCACGTGCTTTACACTGGCCCGTGCTTACACTCCTTGCTGGTTTTTTGAAAAGTAAAATCAAAGACAACAAGTTTCTTGGTGCCGTAAAGTTCGGAATGGGCATGGTCTTCTTCCCGATATATTACCTGATTGTATTCACCGCCGCTGTAGCCCTTTCCGGCAGTTGGTGGCTGGGAGCCGGATTAGTTGTTTTTATGATTCTATCCCTGAAGATAAAAAGCTAAGCTTTGCTGTACTCAAAAGTGCCATATGCGCTGGAAATCGTCACAAGCGGGCTAGCCGAGGCCTTCACTTCACCTATGATTTGCGCATCAACTCCGAAACTGTTGGCAATTTGAATCATGTTCTCCGCTGAACCAGCATCGGTATATATTTCCATCCGATGCCCCATATTGAACACTTTGTACATCTCCTTCCAATCCGTACCACTTTCTTCCTGAATGATCCTGAATAAAGGCGGAACATCAAACATGTTGTTTTTTACCACATGATTCTCAGTGATAAAGTGGAGTACTTTGGTTTGTGCTCCCCCACTGCAATGGACAATTCCATCAATCGCTGCCCGGTGGTGTTTAAAAACCTCCATCATCACAGGTGCGTATGTCCTTGTGGGCGAAAGTACCAACTTCCCCATATCCAACGGCACGCCCGCTACCCTGTCAGTCAGCTTGTATTTCCCTGAGTACACCAGGCCTCGTGCTACTGCAGCATCATAACTTTCAGGATACTTGTCCGCATAGGCCTTTTCAAAAACATCGTGACGTGCAGAGGTGAGTCCGTTGCTGCCCATGCCTCCATTGTACTCAGTTTCATAGGTAGCCTGACCGTAAGACGTCAGTCCAACAATCACATTACCCGGCTTTATCCCGTCTGTTGTGATAACGTCCGAGCGCTTCATTCTGGCAATTACCGTGCTGTCTACTATGATGGTTCGAACCAGGTCGCCAACGTCGGCAGTCTCTCCTCCGGTCAGTGCTATATTCACACCATGGTCTCTCAATAGCTGCAGAACTTCCTCCGTCCCGTTGATGATGGCTGAGATGACCTCTCCCGGCACTTTGTGCTTATTACGCCCAATTGTCGAGGAAAGAAGAATATTGTCCGTGGCGCCCACGCAGAGCAGGTCGTCGGTATTCATTATGACAGCATCCTGAGCAATACCCTTCCAAACACTCAGGTCGCCTGTTTCCTTCCAATAAAGATAGGCAAGAGATGACTTGGTGCCGGCGCCATCAGCATGCATGATATTGCACCATTCAGCGTCATTGCCCAGCATGTCGGGCACAATCTTGCAAAATGCTTTGGGAAAAAGACCTTTGTCAAGTTTCGAAATTGCCTGGTGCACGTCTTCCTTATCGGCCGACACACCTCTTTGCAGGTAGCGCTCGTTCATCCGACAAAAATAAGCGACCCACAAGAATTGTTCGCCCTCTTTAGCCAATTAATTGAAAACATGAGAAAGACGGCCTTTGGATTATGATCAGATAGCAAACTCTCGCAAAAGGATGTTCTTCCTCGTTTCAGGGTCTTCTTTGTAGACAACAATTTTCCGGCATTCAAAAGCATCGGGAACAGACGCACTGGCAAGGAACTTAATCGCCTTGTCGTAGTTGTCGCCCTTGATGTAATTGCCAATGGTAATGTGGTGCCTCAGGTATTTTTCAAAATCTTCGTGCTGAGGTTTCTCTCCCAACAAATAATCTTTGAAGGCCTGGTGAAGACTATTGGTTAATACCCTTAGAGGAAGTGACTTCTCCACATCCACAAAAATAAATCCCCTGCCGGGCGCTGTAATTTTATTCAGCGAAATATCGAACGGAAGAGCTCCTGTCAACACCTTTTCGACGGCCTGCACAAGCGGCTCAAGGTGGCCCGGTTCAACTCTTAGATAAATGAGGGAAATGTGTGGTTCATAATCCCAATAAAAATAATTGCCTATTTTCTCCCTGAGCTGGAACTTGAGTTTTTGGATATGAGAATAGACAGGCTCCGTGGGGAGCAAAAATACCTTTACAGTGTCGAACGCCATTATTCTTGTTCTCCTCCATTTCCCCGTTTAAAATACTTGTCAAACTCATCATCCTGCAGCGATCCCGGCTGGTCTTCGTCTTCTATGATGAACTTTGACTTGTCGTATTTTGTCACTTTAAATTCGGTGCGGCGGTTGACCTGATGCTCCTCCTCAGTTTGTGCTTCTTTGATGATCAACTGAGTTTCTCCATAACCTCGGGCCACCATGCGGGAGGCGTTTATCCCCTGCGAAACAAGGTATCTAACCGCTGATCTTGCCCTTCTATCAGAAAGGTCAAGGTTGTAATCATCAGGAGCCCGATCATCTGTATGAGAAGCAAGCTCAATTTCAATCTCGGGGTTATCTCTCATGAGTTGCGCCAGCTTGTCAAGTTCCAAGGCAGCATCGGCCCTGATGTCGTCCTTGTCCAGATCGTAGTAGATATTTTCCAACACAATCGGCTTCTGCATAATAATTTTCTCGAGCCGGATTTTTGTTTCAAAAGTTACGTTAGTAATCAGCTCAGTAAGTGTGCTTCTGTCAGGCGTTTTGCCTACAGTGCTAAAGTCGATCCTTGTGGTGAAGTAGTCTGGCTTTTCGGCTACCAGATAATAGTTTTCTTCCCCAAAAACCTGAAAATTGAAGGAGCCATCGTCACCGGTGAAGGTTTCGCTAATCAGCTTATCATCCTTTTCATCCAGAAGCCTCACTTTGGTATTGCCTAGAATCTCATCTGTTCCTGTAACCCCTGGTGTGACTGTTGTGCCTGCCAAATGGAAATTGATAATTTTCAGATTAGGGTCGTCATTGACAAAGGTATAGATGTCGTCATCGCCCTTTCCGCCAGGTCGATTTGAAGAAAAGAAGCCTCTGGTAGGGTTAAAAAGGAATAAACCAAAATCGTCTCCTTCCGAGTTGACTGGTGCCCCAAGGTTGTCAACCCTCATAGCTCCTCCCTGCCTCTTCGCCACAAAAATATCCATGCTACCAAGCCCAGGATGTCCGTTGGAGGAAAAATAGAGTGACCCGTCTTCCGCCATATAAGGAAATGCTTCGTCACCCGCTGTGTTGATTTCCGGCCCCAGGTTTCTGATGTCCACCCATCTGCCCCGGTTGTTTAACGTGGCCGAATAGATGTCACTGCCACCCAGTCCGCCGGGCCTGTCCGATGCCCAAAATAGCGTGGTGCCATCGGGGCTCATTGCAGGGCTGCTGTCCCACGACGAAGGCTCGTTGACGTTGACCGGCCTTGGGGTAGACCAGCGACCGTTTCGGTAGCGAGTAAAAAACAAATTAATTTGTTCGGCATCACTGCTTTTTCCCGTGTTGCCTTTGGCGAAAATCATGGTGTAGCCATCAGGCGAAAAAGCAACAGATCCTTCGTTTACTCCCGGGTCGTTAATAATTGGATCCAGTGCTTTGAGCGAAGTAAGGTCAACAACCGCTCCTCTTGTTTTCACACTGTAAATATCCGTAAAACCTGTGCCAGTGGCCTTGTATACTTTTCCGCCATCTCTGTTGGAGGTGAAATACAAATCGCCCTTATTGTACACTGGGCTATATTCCGCAGCTGGCGTATTTACCGTTTCAAGGTTTTTTACCCTGTAGTACGACTCTCTGTCTTTTAAAAGATCAAGCTTCTCAAGGCTGGCCAGGTCATCTTCCGCAAGCTTCTTGATAGATGGCGTTGAGGCTTTCAGCAAATAGTCGTTTAACGCATCTTTAGCATCCTCATATTTCCCTACAGCTTTCAGGGACTGAGCATATTCAAACCAGGCCATTTCGTCATCGATGCCATTCTGAATAGCCGCCCGGTAATAGGGCATCCCCTGTCCAATTTTGTTAGACTTCTTGTAAGCTTCTGCAAGCCGATAATTTAGATCCGGATCCCGTGGGTTTTTCTTCACCAGTGTTTGATACTGGTTGATAGCAACGTCATATTCCGCATTGGCGTATGACTTTTCTGCTTTTTTGGAAACACTGCATCCAGCCAGAAAAAACAATCCCAATACTAGTCCCAAACAGGTGTTTCTCATAACAACTACTATTAAACGAGGTACAACCTTCAAACACTCAATTTAACGAATGTCCCTATTGAAAGGTATGCGTAGTTTTAAAATAACGTTTCAACCAGGTGTCTCCAGCCGGCACCACCCAATTCGTTTTCAGGTCTTGCTTTGTACTTATCAGTGTGTTGAATACCCGAGAATCGGCCTCTAGCTCACCTCCCGCTACCTTTGGCTTTATTTCTTGCAGCTTAACCCTTTCCAGAGATTGACCGTTTTTAAAAATCACAGTGTCTCTTGTAAAAAAGTCTACTTTAAGTTTTTCCTGAAGCACCTGGAGTTCGTGAACTGACGTATCAATACTGCAACCTGAAGCGCCAGAAGACGATTCGTCGACTGCGATGATGACAAATACTTTATTTTCTATGATGAAAGAACTCGTAAGCGGCTGGTTATGGGCCTTCCAAGAATCAAGAAATGATGTAAGCGAACCGGAAAGCCATTCCACTTCTTCGTCGGTAAGGAATCTATTGCATTGGTACACCCACAGCCTGCTGGTGTCCTCCATTTGATCAAAAGGAATAAACATGCCTTATAATTTTTAGTAAATATAAAAGCCCGGGGCTATATGAACTAATCGAGCCGTTGCTATTACTAATAATTACAATAAAACTAAAGTTCCAATCACCTACGAATTTGACAGGTCAGCATTTGATGCCAGAATAAGCTCTGCCAGATCAAGCACCCTCACCTGGCTTTCCTTTTCCTTGTTCTTCACCCCATCCGACAGCATAGTCATGCAGAACGGACAAGCGGCGGCTATTACCTCCGCACCGGTTGACAGCGCCTCCTCCGTTCGTTCAATATTAATTTCCTTGTTCCCTTTTTCAGCGTCCTTAAACATTTGCGCTCCTCCGGCACCGCAGCAAAGGCCGGTGGTCCTGCATCTCTTCATTTCTACCAGGTCAGCATCAAGAGCGGAAATCACCTCTCTAGGCGCTTCATACACCTGATTGGCCCGACCAAGATAACAGCTGTCGTGATAAGTAATCTTTTTGCCCTTAAAGGCCCCGCCAGCTACTTTCACTCTGCCTTCACTGATAAGTTGCTGAAGGTAAGTAGAGTGGTGGATCACCTCGTAATCGCCACCAAGGCTGGGGTATTCATTCTTCAACGTATTGAAACAGTGAGGGCAGGCCGTCACTATCTTTTTTATTTCATAGCCATTGAGCACCTGAATGTTGGCCATGGCCTGCATTTGAAACAAAAACTCATTTCCCGCACGCTTAGCCGGATCACCTGTGCATGCCTCCTCCTGGCCCAGAACTGCAAATTTTATCCCGGCATGGTTTAGGATTTTAACAAAGGCGGTTGTCACTCTCTTGTAACGGTCATCAAAAGATCCGGCACAGCCTACCCAAAACAACACTTCGGGAGACTCTCCTTTTGCGGCCATTTCGGCCATGGTTGCTATCTTATACTCCATTGCTTAGTCGTTTGAAGGTTCTTGTTTCAGCTCGTCGGCCCACTTGAACCGGTCGGAGGGAGGAAACTTCCAGGGGGCAAAATTATTCTCGATATTTGAAAACATCGTATTCCAGGATGCTGGCGAGCCCGATTCTTCCATGGCTACATACTGGCGCATCTGTACGATGATATTCAAAGGGTCAATATTAACCGGACAGGCTTCAGTGCAGGCATTGCATGTGGTGCAAGCGTTAATCTCTTCTTTGGAGATATGGTCACCCAGAAGCGACTTGCCATCTGTCCCAGGCTCGCCACCTTTAGCAAGAAAGCTCCCGTACTCTTCCACCCGATCCCTCGTGTCCATCATGATTTTACGGGGTGAAAGCTTTTTACCGGTTATGTTGGCTGGGCATTCAGAGGTGCAACGACCACATTCGGTACAAGCGTAGGCGTCCATCAGATTCTTCCAGCTCAAGTCGACCACGTCTTTAGCGCCAAATCTCCCTACCTCAGCTGGTGGTGCGGCCTGGTCCGACTGAATGCCGAGCATCATCTTCACCTCATTGGTTACCGTTTCCATATTCTCAAACTTCCCTTTCGCATTCAGGTTGGAGTACCATGTGTTCGGGAACGCCATGAAAATGTGCAGGTGCTTTGAGTAAGTAACATAAATAGCGAAACCAAGAATGCCAATGATGTGAAACCACCAGGCAAATCGCTCAACAACTACCAACGTGCCGGTGCTCAGTCCATTGAATAATGGAATAAGCACAGAGCTGATGTAGAGGTTGCCTGTTTGATGATAGGCTTCCGGCATTTGCTCTTGCAGCAGCTGATCGGTGGCATTCATAGTAAGAATGGCTAGCATCAGGATGCTTTCGATTACCAAAATAAGATTGCCGTCCAGTGCCGGCCACCCCTTCATTTCGGGCTTTGTGAATCTTGGCACTCTCAAAATATTTCTCCTTATCAAAAAGACAACACAAGCAACTAAAACTGCCAGCGCAAGAAATTCGAAAAAATTAATTGCCCCACCATAAATGCTGCCGAGCAAAGGAGCAAACAGCCTGTGCGTTCCCAATATACCGTCGAGCACAAACTCCAGCACCTCCAGATTGATAATGAGAAAGCCCGCATAAATAAAGAAGTGAAAAAAGGCAGGAATAAAACGTTTAAACATTTTCCTTTGACCGAAAGCCACAAGCAGCATGGTTTTCCATCTTTCACTCTTGCGATCAGATCTGTCAATGGATCTTCCCAATAAAATATTTTTTCTTATCTGTCGTATTCGACCGAAAAGCATAAAGCCCGCAACGGCCAGAATAGCTAAAAAAGCAATTTGCGGAAGGTAGGTCATGTTCTTTGTCGCTAGTTTCCTTTATTTTTCAAAATGTTTTTGGATCAAATCATTTAATCCATACTTTTGCATTCTCATTTCTGAGGGTGCTGTAGCTCAGTTGGTAGAGCATCGGACTGAAAATCCGTGAGTCGGTGGTTCGAATCCACTCAGCACCACATCCCTTAAATGCCTTCGCTAGCGAAGGCATTTTCTTTTTTACCACCCCGCCCCAATTTTTCCAACCCAGCGATAATCTTTTAGCTGCGCTTTCATTGTTTCGAAGATATAAAGGATTTATGAAAAATAGTATGCATGCATACTATTTAATTGGCCCAAAACATCCTCTGTTTTTCTGGGGATTGAATGTTTCGTTTGTGGTTAAATAAAAAAGCAAAACTGGTTCAATGCGTCTCGCCCGGCCGGGCTTCTCCAGTCGGATAGGCTTGGATCTTTTGCTTTTTTATGACCACTTGGGATATTGGGTTTAAAGGGTAATCCCCAGATTTTCCGCATGATCCGTTAATTGACCGAAAACATCCCCGTCAACAACAATTTGAAAAACAACTCATGGACGGTTCCAGGGAACCGGAATGGCTCCCATGCAGCAGCAAAAATGAAGAGGTTCTCAAGCCTGTACGGCTGAATTAGGTGAAGTTCTTCAGCATATTAATTTCGGACTTCGTAAGCATTCGCCAGGTGCCCCTGGTAAGGTCTTTTTTGGTAAGCCCTCCATACATCACTCTGTCGAGCTTCACCACGTCGTAGCCCAGGTACTCAAAAATACGTCTGACGATCCTGTTTCTACCGACATGGATCTCGATGCCAATTCCTATCGAGTCTGGCGACACGATTTGAATGTCGTCTGGCTGAACGGGGCCATCCTGCAGCTCCAGTCCGGCCTTTATTTTAGCCAGATCCTCAGGCTTCAAGGGTTTATTTAGCTCAACATAGTAAATCTTCTTTACCATGTGAGACGGGTGACTCAGTTTTTTAGCCAGTTCACCATCGTTGGTAAAAAGCAACAGCCCACTTGTGTTCCTGTCGAGCCTGCCAACGGGATAGATCCGCTCTTCACAGGCATTGGCCACCAGTTTCATCACAGTCTTCCTGTTCTGCGGATCAGTAACAGTAGTTATAAAATCCCTGGGCTTGTTCAACAGCAGGTAAACCAGCTTCTCAGCCTTCATCACCCTTCCATCAAACTTCACAACGTCCTTTGGCCCCACCTTAAGCCCAAGCTCGGTCACCACCTTACCATTGATGGTTACTTTGCCTTCTTCAATCAGCTTATCAGCCTCCCGGCGTGAAGCGATGCCAGCATTAGCAAGGTATTTATTCAAACGAACTGGCTCATTGGGAGACACAGGCTTCTCATCGTATTTATGCTTAAAAGGCTTCCCTGCCGCCCCGCCTTTTCTCGGGACTTTTGGTGCACTTTTACCTTTTGGCTTACTGGCAAAACGGGAAGTCCTTTCGAATGCTCCTTCCGTAGCGTTGTCAGGTGAGCTTCTTTTCACACGACCAGTCGGCTTTTCACCAAAGCTCCCTGCCGACCTCTTTGGACGGCTGGTGCCCTCTGAAGAACCTCGCCTATTCCGGCCTTCCGACGGCTGACTTGAGCCATCAGCAGAGCCTGTAGCAGGCCCCTTGCGCCTGGCAGAAGGCCCTGATCTTTTAGGGCCATCGCTTCTCTTGCCTGGCTCGCTGCGTTTGCCCGTACCAAAAGACGGCTTATCGTCGGAGAATTTCTTTCCTCCTTTAAATGGTTTCTTCATAAGTGGAATGTAATAAAAAAAGAGGGGTTATTCTTCCGATTTGGTCTCCCCAATCTCATTTTCTTCTTTGAGAAAGTCTTTGGGGGTCGGCATTTCTTTCAAATCGTTAATGCCAAAATAGTCCATAAATTTGCTGCTAGTGCCGTATAAGAGCGGCCTGCCCACACCTTCTGACTTGCCCTTGATTTCAACAAGCTCCTTTTCCAGCAGCTTTTGTACGGCGTAGTCGCAATTGACGCCACGAATTTGCTCGATCTCGGATTTGGTCATTGGCTGCTTGTAGGCAATAATCGACAAAGTCTCGAGAGAGGAAGTGGACAACCGTCGTTTGGATTGCTGCTTCAGCAAAATGCCAATGCTGGCCTGGTAGGCTGGTTTGGTGAGAAACTGATAGCCTCCTCCGGACTTTACAGGTTCAAAGGCAAAGGTTTCCGCACTATATTTTTCTTTTAGCTTTTCAATCGCAAGGGAGATGTCATCTCCAGGCACTTCAGTGCCGAACATTTCTTCGAGTGTGCTCTTCAAGTCTTCATCCCTTACTGGCTTGGGTGAGCAAAAGATGAGTGCTTCAATATGATTGACAAGATAATCCAACTGCTATAAACCCCTGCGACTTTAGTTTCGTGACTGCTTCAATTTAGCTTCAATAGAATGCATGGTGTGGGGAACAGCTTTTAAACGTTCCTTAGAGATCAGCTTTCCAGTATCAACGCAAATGCCATAGGTGCCATTTTTTATCCTTACCATGGCATTTTCGAGTTGAACCATAAATTTTTGCTGCCTTGATGCCAGCTGGCTCAGGTTTTCTTTTTCCATCATGTCGGCCCCGTCTTCCAGCACCTTTATGTTTCCTGAGGTATTATCCGTGCCTTCATCGTTGCTTCGGCTAAGCGACTCCTTGATGTATTTAAGCTCACTTCGTGCCTTATCGAGCTTTTGAGAGATTATTTCCTCAAATTCTTTAAGCTCTTCGTCTGAGTATCTGGTTCTTTCGTCTTGGCTCATAGCATTTCAAATTTTACCTACCCTGGCGCCCCAAAGGTTTTCAAAAATAAGGCAAATGTATGTTTTCATACCTGAAAAAGAAAGGCCCGCTACTAAACGGGCCTTTCTTTTTAAGCTACTTTTTGCTTTTCCTTAAATTTTTTCAGTTGCCTTCGCAAGGCTTCCACTGCCAGATCGGTTGCAGCTTCAAAAGATTTAGACTGCTCTTTGGCAAACAATTGTGAGCCAGGAATATTCAGCTTTATTTCAACTACTTTGTTTTCTACATCATTCTTCTCGAGACGCATAAATACTTCACCATCTATAATCCTGTCATAAAAGGTATTTAGCTTATCGGTTTTCTTTTGAATGAAGTCCAACAATTTAATGTCGGCGTCGAAGTGGATTGAATGCATCTGCAGTTTCATAATACTAAAATTTAAGGGTACAACAATTAAGCCTTTGGATGGGCTTGTTTATAAACAGACTTCAGCTTATCAAGTGTATTGTGTGTGTACACCTGAGTAGCCGCTAAATTGGCATGTCCAAGTAAATCTTTTACAGCGTTAAGATCAGCTCCTTTATTGAGCAAGTGGGTGGCGAAGGTGTGTCTAAGTACGTGCGGGCTTTTCTTTTCCGAGCTAGTAACCATCTTCAAATACGCTTTTACCGTCCTGTAAATCATCATAGGATAGGCCTTACCTCCCTCATCAGTTACTATCAAAAAGTTAGAGAAATTTTCAGACAAATGCTCCTTCTTAAGGAGAATATATTTTCTAACTTCTTCAACAAGCGGGGCCGGAATAGGGATCACCCTTTCTTTGTTTCGCTTGCCTAATACCTTAACGTGCCCCTGATAGAAATTGATGTCCTCATCCTTTAAATTAATTAGTTCGGAAAGGCGTATGCCTGTGCCATACAAAAAATCGAGAATGAGTTTATCTCTGACACCAACAAATCCCTCCGGAAAAGGAATCTGGTCAAGCAGTGTAGTCATTTCGCTCTCCCTCACGAAGGAGGGCAGCATTTTGGGAGTTTTAAGCGGCTTAAGCTTGTCGGCTGGGCTTTTTTCGATCTCCTCCCTACGCAGAAGAAACTTGTAGTATGACTTGAGGGAGGCAATTTTCCTGTTAACTGACTTGCTTTCCAAGCCCTGTTCAACAAGGTGGATGAGCCAAGTTCTCAATGCCTGATAGTTGGCATCCTTTAACCCGTAGGAAAATTCACTGCTTAGAAATGACTCAGCCTGAGTTAGATCACTCTTATATGAGGTAAGGGTATGGGGGCTAAGCCTCTTTTCGAATTGGAGGTATTTGAGAAAAGAATCAATCATAAGTTAGTGAAATCACCTTATTCACTAACTTATGAAATATATCCGCTATTATAAATTTTCCTGACCCATCATTTGCTGACGGTAGGCGGCTTTGATTTTTTCTTCTCTGTTTTTTACAGAAGGCTTAACAAAGAAAGTGCGGCTGCGAAGCTCCTTAAGAACGCCTGTTCTCTCGAATTTCTTCTTGAATCTCTTAAGTGCCTTGTCGATTGACTCGTTTTCCTTAATGTTTACTACGATCATTTCGTTAATTAATTATGGGCTGCAAAGATAAAGTTTTTAATTCCAAAAACTCAAATTTATTTCAATAGTTCTCTTGAGATCACCACCTTTTGAATTTCAGAGGTTCCCTCACCAATAGTGCAAAGCTTGGCGTCCCGATAAAATTTCTCGACCGGGTAGTCCTTGGTGAAACCATAGCCTCCGAAAATCTGCACTGCGTTGTTGGCCACCGAAACGGCCACTTCAGAAGCGTAGTATTTCGCCATTGCAGATTCCTTTGTCACTTTTCCCTTCCTGTTTTTTATAGCGCCTGCCTGATAGGTGAGCAGTTTGGCTGCTTCCAACTGGGTAGCCATTTCGGCAAGCATAAAGGAAATTCCCTGAAAGGAAGAAATAGGCTTATTGAATTGATGTCTTTCCTGAGAGTAGACCAAAGCAGCCTGCAAAGCGCCTTCAGCAATACCGCAACTTAACGCAGCTATTGATATCCGGCCTCCATCCAAAACTTTTAATGATTGTATAAAGCCGTCGCCAACTTCTCCCAGAAGGTTTTTCTCCGGAATTCTACAGTCCTGAAAAATCATTTCAGCAGTTTCAGATGCCCTCATGCCCAGCTTATCTTCCTTTCTTCCTCCGGCAAAGCCCGGGGTACCTCTCTCGACTATAAAAGCCGACATGCCATGAGAATCGCCCGTTTTGCCAGTTCTTGCAATTAAAACAGCTATGTCGCCAGAAATACCGTGTGTGATAAAGTTTTTGGCTCCGTTGATCACCCATTCATTCCCATCTTTCACCGCTGTAGTTTTCATATTGGCTGCGTCCGAGCCAGTATTAGGTTCGGTAAGTCCCCAGGCTCCTATCCATTCTCCTGAAGCTAGCTTTGGTAGCCACTTCTTTTTTTGCTCGTCATTTCCGAATTGAAGGAGGTGACCCGTGCAGAGAGAATTGTGAGCGGCCAGCGAAAGCCCTATGGAAGGATCCACTTTCGATATTTCTATAACGGCGGTGATGTACTCAAGATAGCCAAATCCCGACCCTCCCAGTTCGTGAGGCACCATCACTCCCATGAGGCCAAGCTCACCCATTTTGTGAAAAAGCTCTTTAGGAAAATGCTGGGACTCATCCCACTTTTTAATGTTTGGGGAAATTTCCACCCTGGCAAAATCACGCACCATCTCCTCAATCATCCTTTGGTTTTCCAACTCAACTTCTTCGTTTCGTTCTTTTGTCAATGTATCCATGTTGCTTATTTGGGCTGTATAAAATAAAAACGCAATTATCCATCGTTAGTTTAAACCGACAACCAGCAACCTGCCGTTGCTGGTCTTAATGTCAAGTTTAATTAACTCCAAAAAACATTCATTTACCGAAAGAATTGGTGTAATTATTTTGCAGATTGATAGATTTGTAGCAGACTAATAAGAAAACCCGAACAATATGAAAATTGCTGTAGTTGGAACTGGCTATGTTGGACTTGTAACAGGCACCTGCTTCGCCGAAACCGGAAACCATGTAACGTGTGTTGACATCGACGAAAAGAAGGTTGAAAAACTTAAGAATCAGATCATGCCTATTTATGAGCCCGGTTTGGACGTTCTCTTTGAAAGGAATATTAAGCAGGGCAGACTCGATTTCACTACCAACCTTAAGGAAGGGATTAAGGATGCAAAAATTATTTTTCTGGCACTGCCCACACCTCCCGGTGAAGATGGCTCTGCCGACCTTAAATATATATTGAAGGTGGCCAGCGACCTTGGCCCTATTCTTAGCGAGTACACGGTAATTGTTGATAAGAGTACTGTTCCGGTCGGCACTGCCGACAAGGTACATGCACAGATAGCAAAAAATGCGAAAGTGCCATTTGATGTGGTGTCAAATCCTGAGTTTCTCAGGGAAGGTGTGGCAGTAGATGATTTCATGAAGCCAGACAGAGTGGTGATTGGCACAAGCTCGGACAAAGCGAGAAAAGTGATGGATCAGCTTTATGCGCCATTCGTACGTCAAGGCAACCCGGTTATTTTTATGGATGAGAAATCGGCAGAGCTCACGAAGTATGCAGCCAATTCATTCCTCGCCACCAAAATCACATTCATGAATGAGATTGCCAACATGTGTGAACTATTGGGTGCAGATGTTGACATGGTTAGAAAAGGAATTGGTACGGATACCAGGATCGGAAAAAGATTCCTTTTTGCCGGCATTGGATACGGTGGAAGCTGTTTTCCAAAGGACGTGCAGGCATTGGCCAAGTCGGCGCAGGAAGTTAAATATGACTTTAAGCTTCTAACCTCGGTAATGGATGTGAACCAAGAGCAGAAAACCAAGCTGATCCATCGTGCCAAAGCATTTTACAATGGGAGCCTAAAGGGCAAGACTTTCGGAATCTGGGGTCTGGCATTTAAGCCATATACAGACGACATTAGAGAAGCGCCAGCCTTAGAGAACATTAAAGAGCTGCTTGCACTTGGTGCCAAAGTGAAGGTATACGATCCGGAAGCCATGGAAAACGTGAAAGAGCTTTTCGGCAACACCATAGAATTCTGTAGCGACGAGTATGCTGCAGCTGATGGTGCTGATGCACTGTTTATTATGACGGAATGGCCTGTTTTCAGAACGCCTGAGTTTGACAAGCTTCAGTCTCTGCTCAGGTCTAAAGTAATTTTTGACGGCAGAAACTTGTACGACACACAAGCGATGGAAGACCTTGGGTTTACGTACTTCAGCATCGGTAGAAAAGACGTTAATGGCAAATAATCAAATTCTCGTCACAGGTGGGCTTGGTTATATTGGCTCCCATACGGTTGTGGAGTTGATCAATGCCGGTTTCGAGCCGATCATTATCGACAACCTGTCTAATTCCGAGGTCAAGGTATTAGATGCTATCGAGAAGATCACTGGCAAGAAATGTCTATTTCACCAGGTTGAAATGTGCAACTACGCTGAGCTGGAATCAATTTTTATAAAATACCCTGAAATGAAGGCAGCTATCCATTTTGCTGCCTTCCTTTTGGTCAACGAATCTGTCGACAATCCGCTTAAGTATTATGAGAACAACTTGTTGTCGACCATCAATCTTCTAAGGTGCCAGTCAAAGTTTGGAACTAAAGGATTAATTTTCTCTTCGTCCTGTACCGTGTACGGAAATCCGGAAGTGTTGCCTGTCGCTGAAAACGCACCCATTCAAGAGGCTGTTTCTCCCTATGGCAACACCAAGAAAATGTGTGAGGACATCATCAGAGACACAACTATTGCTTCCGACGTAAAGGCGATAGCTTTGAGATACTTCAACCCCATTGGCGCACACCCTACATCGCTGATTGGCGAGGTTCAGCATGGAATGCCACATCATTTGGTGCCTTTCATTACGGAAACGGCGCACGGGAAAAGGGAGTTTCTCAGAGTTTTTGGTGACGACTACAACACAGTTGACGGATCCTGTGTCAGGGACTATATCCATGTAATGGATGTGGCTAAAGCGCACGTAAATGCGGTGCAGCGATTTGCACATGGAGCCATGGAGTCTTCATACGAAGTATACAATCTGGGCATGGGAGTGGGTATGTCGGTGATACAAATGATTCAGGCATTCGAAAGAGCAACAGGTATTAACATCCCTTATAAAATTGTTGACCGAAGGGGGGGCGATGTAGAAGCAGTTTACGCAGATACGTCTCTCGCTAACAAAAAATTGAATTGGAAAACTCAATTCGGCATTGAAGAGGCTTTAAAATCAGCCTGGGACTGGGAAATAGCACAGGCAAAACTGAAACAATGAAAAAAATATTAATTACCGGAGGAGCTGGCTTTATTGGCTCGCATGTGGTGAGGCTGTTTGTTAATAAATATCCTGATTATAAGATTTTCAATCTTGACAATCTTACGTACGCCGGCAATCTGGAAAACTTAAGAGATATTGAAGATCGTCCGAACTATACTTTTGTGAAAGGGGATATCACAGGCGAGAAATTTATTTTTGACCTCTTCAAAAAAGAACAGTTTGACGGCGTACTGCACCTTGCCGCTGAGTCTCATGTAGACAGGTCTATCTCCAACCCAATGGCGTTTATCAAAACGAACGTGATTGGCACAGTTACCTTGCTAAATGCCGCAAAGGACATTTGGAAAGATTCATTCGAAGGGAAGAGATTCTACCACATTTCTACCGATGAAGTGTATGGCTCACTTGGGGATGAAGGCTTCTTCACAGAAACCACTTCCTATGACCCGCAATCACCCTATTCAGCCTCTAAGGCAAGCTCAGACCATTTTGTGCGGGCTTATGCCAACACTTATGGGCTCCCTGTGGTGGTTACAAACTGTTCTAACAACTACGGGCCCTATCATTTTCCAGAGAAGCTCATTCCGCTTTGCATTCATAACATCAAAAACAGCAAACCTTTACCGGTTTATGGAAAGGGTGAAAACATCAGGGACTGGCTGTATGTGGTGGATCATGCAAGAGCCATAGACACTGTGTTCCACAAGGGTAAAATTGGCGAAACCTACAACATTGGTGGGTTCAATGAATGGACCAACATTGATGTGGTGAAACTTCTTTGCAAAATCATGGACAAAAAGCTTGGCAGGGCCGAAGGGACTTCTGAAAAGCTCATTACCTACGTAAAAGATCGTGCCGGTCACGACATGAGGTATGCTATTGACGCCAACAAGATCATGAAAGAGCTAGGCTGGGAGCCTTCGTTGCAGTTTGAAGAAGGGCTCGAAAAAACAGTCGAATGGTACCTGGCCAATGACGCCTGGTTGAGCAATGTTACTTCAGGCGACTATATGAAGTACTATAGCGATCAGTACGAGAAAAGATAAACCAAAATTGATTGGGCTTATTCTTCGTAAGCCCAATCAATTCCCTGCTTCATATCTTTTAAGGTAATTCCCTCATTCTTGAGCAAACTTCTTATTTCATCTACTTTTTCATAGTTTTTAGCTTCCTTCGCCTCTTTATAAAGCGTAAGCAAAATACCGATGAGGTTCTTAGGTTCTACCGCCAGTTCCTCTTTTAGTCCAAGGATTTCCTCCACAAAACTGAGATAAGTCGATTTCAGCTTATCGAAGCCCTCTTGTCCGATTTCCCCATACTTGAGCCCGCCTGTTTGCAGCGAGTTGATCTTTTTCAAAAGATTGAACAGGTGCCCAATAGTAAGCGCAGTATTGAAGTCGTCGTTCATTGCCCTGTAGCAATTATCTGCCAAACCATTTATCTGATCGACAGCCTGCTGATTCAAGGCCACCCCTTCTTCCGGAACGAACTTCATTTCCTTAATCAGCTTCAGTCCATTCATCAGCTTCTTGTAGCCTTTGTTAGCAGCAGATAAGGCTTCGTTAGAAAAATCGAGCGTGCTGGCATAGTGGCTTTGCAGCATGAAGAAACGCACCGTCATTGGGCTGTAAGGCTTATCCAGCAGTTCGTGTGTGCCAGTGATTAGCTCTGAGGGCAGAAAGGAATTACCCAGCGACTTACTCATCTTCTGGCCATTCACTGTCAGCATGTTGGTATGCAACCAGTACTTCACAGGCTCTTTACCGGACGCACCCACCGATTGAGCTATTTCACATTCATGGTGGGGGAACTTCAGATCCATACCACCGCCGTGTATATCGAATGACTCTCCAAGGTATTTGGTGCTCATCACTGAGCACTCCAGGTGCCAGCCCGGAAACCCTACTCCCCAGGGAGAATTCCAGCGCATGATATGTTCGGTAGAGGCATTCTTCCAGATAGCAAAATCCAACGGGTTTCTCTTTTCATCCTGCCCATCGAGCGCCCGGGTGTTAGCAATCAAATCGTCGACCACCCTGCCCGACAACTTCCCGTACTGATACTTCTCGTTGAATTTGCCAATATCAAAATAGACAGAGCCCTTCGATTCGTAAGCATAGCCCTGCTCGATAATCGTTTTGATCATCTCGATTTGTTCGAGAATATGGCCAGTTGCTGTCGGTTCTATACTGGGAGGCAAAGCGTTGAAAATATCCATCACCTGATGGAACCCATTGGTGTATTTTTGCACCACCTCCATGGGCTCCAGATTCATGAGCTTTGCCCGTTTTCCTATTTTATCCTCTCCGTCGTCAGTATCGCCCGTCAAGTGCCCTACATCTGTAATATTTCTGACGTAGCGAACCTTGTATCCCAGATGCAAAAGGTATCTGTAAATAATGTCGAAACTGATAAACGTACGAACATTACCCAAATGCACATCATTGTAAACCGTAGGCCCACATACATACATGCCCACATAGGGCGCATTGATGGGCACAAACTCTTCCTTTTGCTTAGTTAAAGAATTGAATAATCTTAGTTTCGGGATCATGCGGCAAATTTAACAATTGTAAGCAGAAGGCAACATTCTTTATTTAAGGAGTCCTCCGCTCAACATATTTGCATTCAAACGATCACAAGAACACTTTGTTTGGGAGAAGTTTGAGAAGGCTCCTTTGTTAACAAGAAAAATTAATATAAATTTGCGGCTGGATTAAGAAAAAAGGGGACGAGCGTCCCCTTTCTTTATATAGTTTGGTTTGGTATGGCTGAAGAATCGATTATAAAAGATTGGCTTGATGAAATGATAGACAGTAGCCTGTTTGTGGTCGAAATATCCCTAACCGGCCCAAAGAGCTACCAAAAGCTAAGAGTATTTCTCGATGGAGACAGTGGAATTACCATCGAGCAGTGTGCGAAGATTAGCCGGAAACTAGCTGCCAAACTAGATGAAGAAGACTTGATCAAAGATGCGTATCAGTTGGAGGTATCTTCCGCAGGAATTGACCAGCCGTTAAAACTGCTAAGGCAGTACTATAAGAACATAGGCAGGTCGGTAAAGGTGTTTAAGACCGACGGAAAGGAAGAAAAGGGCAAGTTGATAGCTGTGAGTGAACAAGAGATTCAAATAGAAGTAAAAAATAAAAAAGTCACCGAAATGAGCACAATACTATTTCAGGACATTCATCATACAAAAGTTTTAGTCACCTTTTAGGCAGTTTACTATGGATAGCGTATTTCTTATAGAATCCTTTGCGGATTTTGCAAAGAGAAAAAACATTGACCGCCCAACAATGATCCGTATCCTGGAGGATGTATTCAGGACTATGATCAGGAAGAGATTTGAAACTGATGAAAACTTTGACATCATCATCAATGCGGACAAAGGAGACCTTGAGATTTGGCGATTCAGAGAAATCGTAGACGATAACTCGGAAGACATTTGGGACCACGATAAAGTAAGCCTTACAGAAGCGAGAAAAATAGAGCCTGACTTTGAGATTGGAGAAGAAGTAGCAGAAGAAGTTAAGCTTGAAGACTTTGGTAGAAGAGCAGTACAAATGGCTCGCCAAACGCTTATTCAGAAAATCAAAGACCTTGAAAAGGACATTCTTTTCCAGAAATATAAGGAACTCGTTGGCGAGATTATTCTTGGTGAAGTTTACCAGGTGCTTGGAAGAGAGATATTACTGGTTGACGCTGAAGGGAATGAGTTGATACTGCCAAAATTTGAGCAGATCCCTAAGGATCGCTTTAAGAAGGGGGAAAATGTACGTGCGATTGTTCATAGAGTGGAAATGGTCAATGGAAACCCAAAGATTATTCTTTCCCGAACTTCGACGGTTTTCCTTGAAAGACTTTTCGAAAGTGAAGTGCCAGAGGTGTATGATGGCTTGATCACCATTAAAAAGGTGGTTCGTGAGCCTGGCGAAAGAGCCAAGGTAGCTGTGGAGTCTTACGACGACAGGATTGATCCGGTTGGCGCCTGCGTAGGTATGAAAGGCTCAAGGATTCACAGCATCGTGAGAGAGCTTGAAAATGAAAATATAGACGTTATCAACTATACTGAAAACACTGAGCTGTATATATCCAGGGCATTGAGTCCTGCCAAAATATCCAGCATGAAGGTGGAGCCCGAAAATGGAAGAGTGTCAGTGTACCTCAAACCTGATCAGGTATCGTTGGCGATCGGAAAAGGCGGACAGAATATCAAGCTGGCCAGCCGCTTGGTGGATCTTGAAATCGATGTGTTCCGTGAGCTTGAAGGCCACGAAGTAGAGGACGTATCTTTGGATGAATTTTCAGATGAAATTGAAGGCTGGGTAATTGACGAGCTCAAGAAAATCGGCCTCGACACTGCCCGTAGCGTTCTTAATTTGACAAAGGAAGAACTCATCCGAAGGACCGATTTGGAGGAGGAAACAGTACAAGATGTGCTCTCTATCCTCCGTCAGGAATTTGAATAATAATTTTAATAACACGCTTTAAAGAGTCATATTTGCGTATGAGTGAAGACAGAATGTGGAGACTAAGCCAGGTCGCCAGAAAGTTGAATGTTGGTACAAATACTGTCATTCAGGCTCTGGAGAAGAAGGGCTTTTCAATCGATAGCAGCCCGAATGCCAAGCTCACTCAGGAGCAGTACGATATTTTGGCAAGAGAATTTGCTACTTCTGCCCACGAGAAAGAAGAAGCTTCCGGCATTACTATTGGTAAGAAGCATTCTGACAATGTGGTTATCAATACGAACTCTCCACAGGAGAGCGGATCGTCTGATGAAGAAGAAGAAATCTTAATAAAGAACCTTTCCAGCAAAGAGCAGCCTAAGGAAGAAGCTGCTGAAGAAGTGGAGGAGCCAACAACTCAAACCCCGAAACTTCAGGGAATTAAAGTAGTTGGTAAAATCGACCTTGAGCCCAAAAAAGCTCCAAAAAAGGAAGAGGAACCAGCCCCTAAAGCTGCTACTCCAGAGCCTCCTAAGGAGGAAAAGAAAGTAGTAGAGGAAGCACCTAAAGCAGAGGCCAAAGTGGAAACACCTGAGCCTCCCACCGAAGTGGCTGAAGCGCCCAAAGCTCCAAAAGAGGAGCTCAAAGAGGCTCCTGAAAAAGTAGCCGAGGAGCCGCCAGTGCTGGCCAAACCTGAGCCAATTATCAAAAAAGAAGATCGGGTAATTGAGGCTAAGGCCGACGCCCTTAAGGGCCTGACTGTTCTTGGAAAGATTGAACTGCCCGAGGCAAAGAAAAAGCAACCTGTTGCCAGCTCTGACGATAGAGACAAGAAGAAAAAGAAGCGTCCACGCAAGCGCATAGTTGTTGAAGGAAAAGAAGGTGGTGACAATTCGAGATTCAAAAAACCAGAGCCAGGCAAGCCCGCTACGGCACCTGCTAAGGGGCGGTTTGAGAAAAAAGAAGAGGTTTCTGACAAAGAAATACAGGATAAAATAAAAGCTACACTCGCCCGCTTGAGTAAGGGCAGTAAGCCAGGCCAGGGAGCCAACAGGTCAAAGTACAGAAGAGACAAGAGATCGGCCAAAGCTGAGGCGGAAGAAGAGAAGATGCTCCAGCAGCAGGAAGACTCTAAGACGCTTAAGGTTACAGAGTTTATCTCTGCCAATGACCTTGCCTCTTTGATGGGGGTTTCTGTTAACGACGTAATTTCTGCTTGTTTGAGCATGGGAATCTTCGTTTCCATTAACCAGCGTCTCGATGCAGAAACTATTACCGTGATAGCAGATGAATTCGGTTTTGATATTGAATTCTCAACTTCCGAAGAAGAGTCAGAGGCTATTAATACTGAGGACGATATTGAGGACGATGAGCCCAGAGCTCCTATCGTCACCATCATGGGCCACGTTGACCACGGTAAAACTTCCCTCCTCGATTATATCAGGAAGACTAAAGTTACAGCCGGTGAGGCTGGTGGCATTACGCAGCACATTGGCGCATATGACGTGGAGACATCGGGTGGCAACAAAATTGCCTTCCTTGACACACCTGGTCACGAGGCATTTACCGCCATGCGTGCAAGAGGTGCAGCACTTACCGATATAGCGATTATTGTGGTGGCAGCGGACGACAACGTGATGCCTCAAACCAAGGAAGCGATCAACCACGCAAAAGTGGCTGGTGTTCCGATAGTAATCGCTATCAACAAAGTTGACAAGGCAAACGCCAACCCCAACAAAATCAAAGAAGAGCTATCTCAAATCAACATTCTTGTGGAGGATTGGGGTGGAAAATACCAATGCCAGGAGATTTCAGCGAAAACAGGACAGGGCATCGACGATCTGCTTGAAAAAGTACTTCTGGAAGCTGAGATTCTTGAGCTGAAAGCTAAGGCTTCTAAAAAGGCCGTAGGAAGTGTTATCGAAGCTTCTCTTGACAAAGGCCGGGGTTACGTAGCTACAGTGATGGTGCAAAACGGAACCCTGAATATTGGTGACGTGGTATTGGCTGGCTCTCACTTCGGTAAAGTGAAAGCGATGTTCGACCACAGAGGCACCAGGCTGAAACAAGCGGGACCTTCCACACCAGTGCTTTTGCTGGGGCTTGATGGTGCGCCTCAGGCGGGCGAAAAGCTGAACGTAATGGAAAGTGACCGTGAGGCACGTGACATTGCCTACAAGCGTCAGCAAATCCAACGTGAGCAGAACCTTCGAACTAAGAAGCACATTACGCTTGACGAAATTGGGCGTCGTTTGGCCATTGGTTCATTTAGAGAGCTCAACGTGATTGTGAAAGGTGATGTGGACGGCTCTATTGAGGCACTAGCCGACTCACTGCTTAAGCTTTCGACACCGGAGGTTCAAGTCAACATCATACATAAGGCAGTAGGCCAGATTTCAGAATCAGACGTCTTGCTAGCCTCCGCTTCCGATGCGATCATTGTTGGCTTCCAGGTGAGACCTTCTTCAAGTGCACGCCGCTTGGCCGAACAGGAAGAAATCGAGATCAGACTTTACTCGATCATCTACGACGCTATCAATGAGATCAAAGATGCCATGGAAGGCATGCTTGCGCCGGAGTTCCAGGAGGTTATTACTGGTAACGTGGAGATTCGTGAGGTGTTTAAAATCTCGAAAGTTGGTACAGTAGCTGGTTGTATGGTGACTGATGGTTTCATTAAGAGAAACAATCAGATCAGAATAATACGTGACGGTATTGTGGTTTATACTGGCGAAATACAGCAGCTCCGCAGATTCAAAGACGACGTGGCCGAAGTAAAACAAGGTTACGAATGCGGTATAAGCATCAAAAACTTCAATAACCTAGAAGAAGGGGATATCATTGAAGGCTTTGAGCAACGTGAAGTAAAACGCTCTCTTTAAGAGAGGTCATACAAAAAACTAAATCCGGCCAATTGGCCGGATTTTTTTGTTTCTGGAACCATGAAGCTACTCCAGGCAGCACTACTCTTTTTATTCATTGTGACGTCAGCAGGCCTTTACCGCCCCTGGTGGGTGCTGTGGTGGATACCCCGCCAAAACAGAAAAAAGGTACTCCTGATTTATGGAATACCTTTTCTTCTGATGCTTTTTGTTTATGCTTTTTTCAGCTGAGCCCGGAGGGATACTCTCCGCTACTGACCAGCTGATGCAATTTTTTCATTACCATATCTTTCTCCTGGCTATAGGTTACACCCATCCAATCGTTGCCATCAGGCAGCACATCAACAATGGCATTCTTCTTCTGCATCAGGTTTGTAACTGCTGATGGTATGTAAAATTCAGCCTTTAGCTCATTTCTATTGGCTTGATAGAATTCCTCCCAAATACCCACAAGTTCAGGAAACAAAGCTGGAGTGAAACCCCAAAAATTCATTGAAACAAAACCTTTGGGATCTAAAATTTCCGGATTGTTTTCATTTTCCTCATTGACAATATTTGCACCCGACTGAAGTATTTTGGTTTTCTCTACGACCGAGATCAATTTACCATCAGCATCCACATTGCAAATACCTCTTGCTACCGATCCGGCATCTGAGAGTGTCTCCATCAAAGGATAGCCCACCATACTAAAATGAAGAGAAGTTGGGTCAACCGACTGAAGGAATTTTCCCATTGCCAAATAAGCCTTTCTCCCGTAAAAATCGTCAGCATTGATAATAGCGAACGGCTCTTTTACCACGTCTTTCGTCGCAAGTACAGCCTGGCCAGTTCCCCACGGCTTCACCCTTTCAGGGTGCTGCGAAGGGGGTGTCTGAAATACAAACTCAATCTCAATCTTATCACCCCACCACTTATTCAGGTGCTCGTACAAAACGTCCCGCAAATCTTTACGGGTGATAATAACCACCTTCGTAAATCCTGCTTGAATTGAGTCATAAATTCCATAGTCCATCAGCCACTCACCAGAGGGCCCAAAAGAGTCGGCCTGCTTAATTCCTCCGTATCGGCTTCCTATTCCGGCGGCTAGTATTACCAAACTTGTTGATTGCGTCATATTATCTGTAATTCTTTTTTTAATGGGGTCTGTTTCGGCATGCAAATTTTATATTTTACGGGTTCGAAACAAAAACTATACTCCAAAATGGTCTTAAGCACACTCGACTGGGTAATAATAGCGGTTTTTTTTGCTATTGTAGTAGGAATTGGATGGGCTGCCTCGCTCACGGCCGGAAAAAGTACCTCTGAATACTTTCTGGGCGGAAGGGGAATGCCGTGGTGGCTACTAGGTATTTCTATGGTGGCCTGTACTTTTTCGGCTGACACGCCCAACCTTGTCACTGGCATGGTTCGGGAAAATGGGGTAGCCAAAAACTGGGCCTGGTGGGCATTTCTTATCACAGGCATGGTAACCGTTTTTATCTATGCCAGGCTTTGGAGGCGCTCCAATGTCATGACCGACCTGGAGTTTTATGAGTTGCGGTACAGCGGAAAATATGCTTCTTTCCTGCGGGGATTCAGGTCACTGTACTTGGGTATTTTCTTCAACTGCCTGATCATGGGGACAGTTACACTGGCCGCCATTAAGATTGGGCAAATCATGCTCGGCATCGAAAACCCTGTCTACATTGTGGTGGGTGCTTCAATAGGGGTTGTTATTTATGCAACGATTGGTGGCATAAAGGGAGTAATCTGGGCAGACTTTTTTCAGTATTCAATCGCCATGCTTGGCGCAGTGATAGCTGCAGTGGTTGCAGTTAGCGATGAGAGAGTAGGCGGCCTGACCAAGCTACTGGCTCACCCGAATGTGATGCCTAAACTGGATATTTTCCCTAGCTTTGACGACCCAAAGCAGTTCTTGCCGTTACTCATTATACCTATTGCAGTGCAGTGGTGGTCAGTTTGGTACCCTGGTGCAGAGCCTGGTGGCGGTGGCTATATTGCGCAGCGAATGTTGTCAGCCAAGGATGAAAAGAATGCAATAGGTGCTACCTTGCTTTTTAATTTCGCACACTATGCACTCCGCCCGTGGCCATGGATTCTGGTGGCCCTTGCTTCGCTGGTTATCTTCCCCGACCTGGCATCAATAAAAGCTGAATTCCCCGGCATTAGCGATAACTACCTGGGCCACGACATCGCCTATCCAGCCATGCTAACGCTTTTAGGCACTGGATGGAAGGGGCTTGTAGTTGCTTCAATTATTGCGGCCTACATGTCTACCATTGGAACCCATCTCAACTGGGGCTCTTCTTACGTGGTCAACGACTTTTACAAACGATTTGTAAAACCTGATGCAAGTGAAAAGCAGCAAGTTTCAGTAGGCCGCTTCACCACTGTTGGGCTAATGTTCTTTGCAGCAATATTTTCCCTCACAATCCTCAAGAATGCCACTCAGGCCTTTGATATTCTGCTTCTCTCCGGAGCCGGAACGGGCGCCATTTACATACTGAGGTGGTTTTGGTGGAGAATCAACGCCCTTACAGAAATTGTTGCCATGGTAGTTGCCACTGTGCTTGCCTTTGTGTTAGTACTTGTCATTAGTCCTGAAGCACTTGAAAACGCCTACCTGGATGTTTTCTCAACTCGCCTTTTAATCTCCCTATTTGGTGTAAGCGCTGCCTGGATCTCCACAACTCTGCTCACCAAGCCTGAAGATAAGGAGACCCTGAGGAGCTTCTACCTGAGGACTCAACCCGGTGGGCCTGGGTGGAAAAAGGTCGTTGATGACGCCATGAGTGAGGGAATTGTGCTGGATGCATCCAAAGGTGCAAACTGGCAAATGCCACTACAAATAATGATGGTATTTGTCGGTTGTGTGAGTATTTACTGTTCGCTGTTTGGCATTGGAAGCTTTATCTATGGCAATATTGGTCTTGGCTTTGGTCTTTTGGGCATAGCCGCAGCCGGCACGTTTATTCTGTTCAGAAATCTGGGCAAGCTTTCTTTGAAGTAAGCGCCTTATGGATAATAGGAAGATTAATATTGCTGCTATTGTCCTGGCAACAGTGCTCCTGTTTTCTTTGCAAGCATGTCAACAAAACGGGGAATCCGCAGCAGCAGATTCCTCGTTTGCCTCTTCTCACCTGCCGACTGACACACTGAATGTTGGCTTCCTCGCCATCAATGGTGTATACAATTCGGAGCTAATGGCGCCTTTTGACGTGTTTCAACATACTGTATTTCATACAACGCCCGGTATGAAAGCATTCATCGTGTCTCCCACCCATGAGCCCATCAAAACATTTGAAGGAATCAAAATCATACCTGATTTCAGTTTTGAAGATACTCCGTCCATTGATGTACTGGTGGTGCCAAGTGCTGAGCACAACATGGATACCGATTTACAGGATTCCGTTCTGATTGAGTTTGTCAGAGAAAAGGGCACCCAGGCCAAATTTATTATGTCGTTGTGTGATGGCGCATTTCTTTTGGCCAAAGCTAGCCTCCTTGATGAGGTAAAGTGCACCACATTCCCCTCAGACATCGGGAGGTTTAAAGAAACGTTCCCTCACCTCAATGTGCAGGAGGGTTACAGCTTTGTGCATGACGGAAAAGCCATTACTTCCTCAGGCGGCGCCAAATCATACGATCCTGCCATGTACCTGGTGGAATATCTGTATGGTGAAAAGGTGGCCAGAGGCATAGGGGGCGGCTTAGTGATCGACTGGAAGCTGGAAGAAGTAAAGCATTTGAGATAGGTGGCCCATCCGGCCATCAACTAATCTTGAACCTCGAAACGTTTGCTGAACGTCTGGGTGCGTCTGGACTTGAAGTCATAAATTCTGACTTCAAAAAAATAATGCCCCCTGTCTATGAGCTCTTGAAAGTCGTACTGAAGGCCTCCAAGTTTATAATCTTTAACAAATTTATTAACCAGGGTTCGTTTAGTAACGGCATCAGTGATGGTTATTTGCAGATTAGTGTTTTTCCTAACAGCAAAAGGGAAAAATGCTGTCGTGTTCTCCCTTGCTGGCGTTGGTTCGGTTAGTCCAGCCTGGTGATGTAGATACAACCTGTGCTCGTTGTTGGCGTCAACGAGATAAACTTCATAAGAATACTTACCAAATTCCGTCAGGGTGTCTTTCAACAGGTATTCAGACCCCACGCCACCACGGCTATTGAAAGCCAGTGGCAATTGCCAACGTTTATTGTCAGTCTTACTTGTTCTTATAATGGAAAAATGGCTCACCTCCGATGTGTCGGGCTGATATTCCCAGTGCAACTCGATCATTTTCTCATTGACCTCCAATATCCCTTCTGCCAAAGGGTCTTCGATCAGCACCGGAAGCCCATTGGCTTTGTCCGACACCTCGAGTGTAAAATCGCAGAAGTCTCCCAGGTATCCATCTATGATCATAAAGTACCTGACATTAGGCTCGGGGCTATTTACTTTAAAATAAAAATCGTCGGCGGTGGCAGGTGAGTCGCAGGAGATAATCTCGTAGGTCTCCGTTTGGCAAAGTTCACCTTTGAAAACGACGAGCTGTACGCCCCTACCATCCTTGCAGCGCTCGTGCCGCACATTGATGTAAAATGAACTGCCATCAGCAGGTATATAGAAAAACCACTGATCGTTGTGGTACTGTATGCATTGGCCGGTAAGCTTTTCGTCAATGCAGGCTCTCTCCACAGTATTGTTGTCGGTAGAAGAGCGTGTAGGCGTATTAAGAACTAGTTGGCTAACGCCAGTTGACAGGTCATTGGAAGTTTGAGCTTTGGCCCAAAGAGTGATCAAAAACAGAAGTAATGTGAAAAGCTCCCTCATTATGTGACTTTTGGCCTTAAAGCAAGATACGCACCACTTACTCCACTGGGAAATAAAAAAGGGGCAGCCGCCCCTTTTTTACTATATATGTGTGTTTCCTATCAATCGTCAGCTGACCATCTCCAGTCACCCTGAATCCTCAGTTTAAGCTTCAAGCCCTGATCTTCCAGCAACTTGCGGGTTCTTTCGTCATCCAGCTTAGCCGCTGGCAGTTCCTGAGCCCTATCCAGTTCATAAAGCATCATGCTACAAAAGCGAACATTGTTGACCAGGTGCTCTTCATTCACAAGATCGATATCATCGCAGTCGGCATGGTAGCAGTCGTACACCGAACGATCCAGGTTACTTACCGGGCCAAAGAACGGCACGCCCTCGAGCATAAACGACTGATGGTCGCTGTGAAGACCGGCCCTATTCGCAAATTTGTTGGTAAAGGTGCTGTCTACTGCCTTTATCCTGTCGCCAGCGTCAACAAAAAACTTTTCGGCCTCCAGCCTACCGCCTGCATTAAATCCAATGGCGTTAGATGATGCGTCCAGATTGAAAACATATTTCAGATTCTCAATTTCACCTGATTCTTTCAGCGTGTTCACATAGTGCTTTGAACCCAGCAGCCCTTCTTCTTCCCCCATCCACATCACAAACTTGAGTGTTCTGCGTGGCTTGATGTCCAGTGCTTTAAAGGTGCGGGCAATATCGATAACGGAAAAAGAACCGATGCCATTGTCGATAGCACCCGTTGCCAAATCCCACGAGTCGAGGTGGCCGCCGGTAAGAATAACTTCGCTAGCCTTGTCTGTTCCAGGGATAGTCGCTACCACATTTCTTGCTTTGATCACTTCGCTGAAGTTTGTCATTTCAAGCTTAGCCTTCACCGCTCCGGCAGCCAGCTTGTCTTTTAATGCAAGGCCATCTTCATATCCAATGCACACCGCAGGAATTGGAATAAGGCTTCCGGTAACCGAGGCAGTTCCGGTCAATAATACCCCACCTTCTACCTGGTTAAAGAAAATAATTCCGGCAGCACCATTGTCGATAGCCAGTTTTGTTTTTTCAGACCTATGCAAGTTTTTAGAAGGATCGACTGTCTCGGGCAAAATGCTTATGTAAACAAATACAATCTTCCCCTCCACAGCGCCTGGATTAGCCTCATAGTCTTCCTCTATCCCGTTACCCATGTCAATAATTTCGCCTTCAAGGTCTACACTTACAGGTGAGTGGGCCAGGCTGACAGAGCTTACCTCTTCCCAATCGGATCCACTGCTAAACTGCGTTTTTACTTCTCCACGGCTCCACGACTCAACCTCGAAGGGATCATATTCAACGTCGATGCCATACGACTTGAAGAGGTTGTAGGTGTATTCCTCGGCCTTAGCGCCATTCTCAGACCCGGTGAGTCTGTGTCCTACCGTTGCCATGCAATCTGCAAGCGTGGGGTACACTTTTGAGTTAGCCAGCGTCTCTTTGTTGATCTCCTCCAGCATGTTCACTGGCGGCTTTTGTTCGCAGCCAGCTATAGCAAGCGTAGCAGCAAATAAAACAGTCAAATGTCTTTTCATCGATTGAAGTTTAGGTTAGTCCTGCGATTTACTAACAAAAAGGGACAACCTGAAAGGTATTTTTATTGGTGGTTATACAGTTTTAGAATAAAAAAAGCCCCGAAGTGAATCCCTCCGAGGCTAAGTATCTTTGTAGCTATTGCGCTTATAGGCTGACCGCCTCTACAGATTGCACTTCAGGCACCATTCTTTTGAGTAAGTTCTCAATACCTGCTTTCAATGTCACCATGCTGGAAGGACAGCCGCTGCAAGAGCCCTGCAATGCTACTTTTACAACGCCGTCTTCAAAATCCTGGAACACAATGGCTCCGCCGTCCGACTCAACTGCGGGCTTGATGTACTCTTCCAACACGCTCTTGATGTTTTTTACCACATCCGGATCACTGTCGAGTATGTCGTTTTGAAGGGGATCAGCTTTTATCAAAACAGGCTTTTCAGCTTCCAGATATTCCCTGATATGGGTTTTCAGCTGATCCTGAATATCTATCCACTCCACATTTTCGTCCTTTGTGATCGTTACAAAGTTATTCATGTAGAATACCCTCTTTACAAAGGCATAGTTGAAAAGCTCTTTTGCCAGGGGGGCATGCTCTGCGCTCGCCTCATCGGGGAAGTCATAATTTTCTCCTTCACCAACCAGCATAAAGTTGGCGACAAATTTCAATGAATTGGGGTTGGGATTGTTCTCCAGGTATAGAGTAACAAGTCTATTGCTTTTGGTAATCATGGTCTCTCTTATTAACAAAACAAAGTAACGGCTTAACAACCGAAATTGCAGACTTATTGTTCCATTTCTCTTTTATCGATAATGCTCGCTACTAATGCATCACCCACAACGTTGGGGATGGTTCTGAGCATATCGAGTGGCCTGTCCACAGCCAGGATCAGCGCAAGGCCTTCCGCTTCCACTCCTATAGCTCCAAGCACCATAAGCTGCATAATGATACCAGCGCCCGGAACCGCCGGAGCACCCATAGAAGCCAAAACGGATGTGAAGGCCACGATGGCATATTGCGTTAGCGTTAGATCATGGCCGAATGCCTGAGCAATGAACACCGCTGATACCGCCTGATGAACAGCAGTACCGTGCATGTTGATGGTGATACCCAATGGAAGGACAAAACCGGCAATTTCTTCACGCACTTTCAGATTTTTTTCAGTGCATTCAAGTGTAATTGGCAGTGTAGCAGCACTTGAGCTCGTAGAAAAGGCGAGCAACTGAGCCGGCACCAGGGCACGTAAAAATTCTAAATATTTGAACCTGGTGAAGCTTCGTACTAGGATTGGGTACAAACCAAACATAACGGCCAGCAGCGCAGCAATGAACACAAGCGCAAAAATTCCCAATACTTTCAAAATAGCTAAAGCGTCTGCTGGATTATTACCCGCCATGTCGACGATAAGTGCCCCAATCAAAGCAAAAACCCCAATCGGCGCATACTTCATAATTATGTTCACCATTTTGAGGATCACCTCATTGACACCGTCAAAAAAACTGATGACACCTTGCACTTTTTCTTTTGGAGACAAAACAATACCCAAGCCGAAGAGAATGGCAAAGAAGATAACCTGCAGCATGTTGCGGTTGTCCTGCGAGGCAAAAAAGATATTGCCTGGAACCAGATCCTCTATTATTTGCAGCGGCCCGGCATCTTTTACCATCTCCGCTACACCCATTCTTGAACCCACGTCGTCGGCATATTTCAGTTTGATCTCATCTCTCTTTTCGGCAGAAAGGTATTTTCCCGGCTGAAGGGATGCCGCAAACAGCAATCCAATAACAGCACATATGAGAGAAATAGAGAAAAACAGCACCAGCGTTTGTGTACCTATCCGGGTAAGTTTGGCGAGGTCGGACAGGCTGGAGATTCCCAAAATAATAGTAACAAGTACCAGGGGTACGGCTACGAGTTTAAGAAGGTTGACGAAAATGGAGCCAAAGGGCTTGATCCAGTCAATGGTAAAGTCGACCCAACCGAAATTACTAGCTAACAGCCCCCACAATATCCCAAGGCACATGCCAATCAAAATACGGGAATGCAAAGGCAGCTTCTTCATCAAACTAATTTACGAGGGCGTTTGAGTAAGAATATTATCCCTTGTCAGATCAGGATCTAATTCCCCTTCGGTGGAGGCCACAACAACCGCCACTGCCGCATCACCGGTTAAATTGACCATCGTTCTCACCATATCCAAAATTCTGTCTGGAGCTACAATGAGCGCTATTCCTGCTGTTGGGATGCCAACAGATTCCAATACAATAACAAGCATGACCATGCCTGCACCTGGCACACCCGCCGAGCCTACCGCTGCAAGCGTGGCAGTGAGCACAATCATAATCTGCTGGGCAATGGTCAAATTTAGATCCAGTGCCTGCGCAATAAATATGGCTGCCACTCCTTGATAAAGACTAGTGCCATTCATGTTAATAGTGGCACCAAGCGGCAGTACAAAGCTGGATACCTCTTCAGATACACCCAGGTGTTTTTCCACCCGCTCCATCGTAACCGGGAGAGTGGCAGAGCTTGAGCTGGTGCTGAAGCCAAGCAACATGGCCGGGCGCATTCCTTTGAAAAAATCTTTGTATTTGATTTTGGAAAATAGCTTTAGCAGAATTGGATAAACTACCGTCATCATCAAGAGAAGCCCTGCCAGCACTGTCATTGAGTACCATAACAAAGCCTTCAGCAATTCCCATGCTTTTTCGGGACTATCACCGGCAATTTCTACTATAAGCGATGCTATCAAGGCAAAGACACCATACGGTGCCACTATCATAATATAGTCGACTATCTTGATAATGATTTCATTCAATCCGTCAAAGAAAGCAATCACCGTTGCCCCCTTGTTCTTCGGTACCTGGAGCAAGGCAATACCGCAAATGATAGCGAAAAACACTACCTGAAGCATACTTCCGTTGTCTGTTGCAGACTGTACAATATTTTCCGGCACCATATCAACCAGCGGCTGAAGTGGCGTGCTGTCTTTAATTTGAGCCGCCACCGACGCTTTGCTCTCGGCGGTGGAATTATACAGCATCATCAGGCTTTCACGGGTCTCCATCGGCAGCTTCTTGCCGGGCTTGATCGTATTCACAAGGAAAAGTCCAAGTGATGTGGCAATGATGGTTGTAATCAGGAATATTCCGAGTGTTTTCCCACCCATTCTGGAAAGCTTGGAGATATCCCCAATGTTGGCCACGCCAATAATAAGAGAAGCAAGAATAAGTGGTACGGCGATCATCTTAAGAGACCGCACGAAGATTGTCCCAACAGGCTTGATGTAATCAACAGTAAACTCGGCCGACCAGCCCATTTGAATACTTACCATACCGTACACCAGGCCCAAAACAAGGCCTATAAGTATTTTGGTATGTAAAGGAATCGCTTTCAGTTTACTCATGTTAGTCGGACGGTTTTGTTGATCAAATAATAGTCGGCTATAACAAGTGCTGACATTGCCTCTACAATTGGCACTGCCCTTGGCACTACGCAGGGGTCGTGGCGGCCTTTACCAGTCACTGTAGTGGTATCACCATGCACGTCCACACTTTCCTGATCGGTCATAATGGTTGCCACGGGTTTAAAGGCTACCCTGAAAAATATGTCTTCTCCGTTAGAAATGCCCCCCTGTATTCCACCTGAGTGATTAGATTTCGTTTTAACGGTATCACCATCCTTATAAAAAACGTCGTTGTGTTCCGACCCCCTCATAGTAATTCCTTCGAAACCACTTCCAAACTCAAAGCCTTTTACGGCATTGATACTTAGCATGGCCTTGCCCAGCTCCGCATGTAATTTCTCAAAAACAGGTTCTCCCAATCCTGGAGGCACTCCTTTTATGACACCGGTGACAATCCCTCCAATGGTATCTCTGCTCTTTCTTACCTCATCAATCAGATCGATCATCTTTTCGGCAGTTGGTCCATCAGGGCAACGCACTATATTGTCATCGATTTTTCCGAGATCCAGCTCCTGATAAGATTTTTCAAGCTTTAAACTGCCGACCTGCGATACATAGGCGTAGCACTCAATGCCAAGAGTTTTCAGAAACATTTTTGCTATTGACCCGGAGGCAACTCTGGCGGCAGTTTCTCTTGCAGAGCTTCGCCCACCACCCCGGTAGTCTCTTACACCGTATTTAACCTGATAAGTATAGTCGGCGTGGGATGGCCGAAATTTTTCAGCAATATGGGAATAGTCCTTGCTACGCTGATCTTCATTATAAATCACCATGCCAATGGGTGTTCCGGTTGCTTTCCCTTCAAAAATTCCTGAAAGAAGTTCCACCTTGTCACCCTCCTGGCGCTGAGTAGTGATTTTTGACTGACCAGGCTTTCTCCGGTCTAGTTCTGCCTGAATAAAGTCTTCGTTGATTTCGAGCCCTGCCGGGCAGCCTTCCAGCACTGCGCCGATACCTTTTCCATGCGACTCACCAAAGGTGGATATTTTAAAGAGCTTCCCGAATGAGCTTCCCATCTATTTTCTTTTCACGTACAATGCAGCGGTAAGCGCTAACATAATTAAAATAAAAACGTTGGCAAAAATACGTGATGAGCCGGCACTTGAAAGTTTTACAAGGGTATTTTCTTCCAGACCAATTCTATCATAAAAAGAGCCGAGGTCGCTGGATGAAATATATTCATTTCTACGGCTCTCTCCTTTCACTACCAATTCCACTCTCGATTTAAGTGTGTCGTATTTGGCCTCTTCGGGGTTAAAGAACACCATTTGGAAGTAGTCCGACAGTTTGTACCCGCCGGGCTCATTGGGGATACCAAAGTAACTGAAAGTCTTTGTGCCTCTCACCTTGCCGTTATTTCTGTTCACACTTTGTTTTACGTTGGGGTCGTAAAAGTCAAAAGCTTTGCTTTGCGCCACCTGAGGCTTATTGATGGCAGAGATATTTCCCTCCCCGGCTACTATGAATGAATAATTAAAACTGTCGCCAGTGTTCAACTCCGTACTGCTAATTTCTTCTTGCAGCCTGTATTTACCCACCGGCACGGTTTGCTTCAAAGGATGCGGCGGAAGGTCTTTGACGGCCACCACCTTTTCCTTGGAACTAAAGGTCTTATAGTCCTCCATCCTATTCTGTCCAAAAAATGTGGGGTTCTTTGCGACTTTGTATTTAATCAGCTCCAAACCCACAGAGGGAAATTTGATGTCGTCGAGGTTGAGCGGGTAGTAAGTAGCCTGATAAAGTTTATACTGCGAATACCGCTTTCCATTGATAGTTACGGGCTCCTTCTGCACATTTTCAATGTTGTAGTTTTCCTCCCAGGTGTTGGCAGGTTTTACTTTCTTCACAATGTCGGTCAGCTGCTTGCCAAGCTCATAAAACTGCAGCGGCGCCTTGTTCTCCTCGGCGACATAAAAAGCAAGGGTAGTCGTAAAGCCCTCCCCGACAAACACCTCATCTTTGTCGGTAGTGAGAGCCAAAAAAGCTTCGTCCTTAATATCAACAAACTCATTTGGTGTGCTTTTTCGCCCGAAGAAGTCCTCAAATGGGTCTATGCCGAACGGGTCTGCCTGCTGTCTCCTGGCATTGACCGGGGGGCCCACCTTGATGATTTGACCATCAGATTTGAACTTTTCTCCGTTTACTGTAATGGTGAATGGCTGGAGGCGAAAACTGCCTTCCCTCTGAGGGGCATAATTTTGAGTAATGCTCTGGGTAGAGCTCATTTTTCCGTTAATGAAATTAGTAGATGTGGAAGAAGAGGTGCCTCTTTTTACAAATCCTGAAATTTCAGGAAATTCATCGTAGCTTCTCAGACGGTCGTTTTGAACTGTAACCGTAATTGTAAAATATTGATTGAGAGCCATTTCTGAAGGCCCCAGGTCAATAGAAATTTCCTGAGAATAGGATTTTTCTAATATCAGAAGCATCGCAGCTGCTATCAAAAAACTGGTCTTTGCAAACGATTTCAAATGCATAAAATTGTATTTTATGTTAAATCTATTTCCAGATTAAGATTTCATTAAAAGTAGGACAAATCTTTGCCAATTACCCAACATTTTTTTAAGTTCGACGTACTTAAAACCGACGTAAAGTCTAAACGATTGAAAACGACTGTATGTTATGTTAAGAACAAGAATGCCCATGTTAGAGTACTTTAAAACAATCTTAAGTAAAGTTAGCTTTGACAAATTTCTTTTCGAAAAGGAATTGAAAAAAGCTATTAAGGCGTTGGTACCGGATGAGCTACTCGTTTTCCGGGATTGGTGCTACGAGCAATTTGGAAAGATGTATCAGTTAATCCTTAACAAACAATTCAGCAAAGTCAAATTATAACATTAACCACCGAAGGGACAAGAAATTGTCCCTTACTTTTTTCCCGCAAATTGTATATTTCTCTTCAGGCCTGCAAACTTAGTTCTCTTCACCGCCGACTTCCTGAATACCCTGCCAAACGTTTCCTCTGTCATTTCCTCCCATTCACCCCGTGTAAAACTCTCCCAGCCCTGTGGATCAAAGGCATCTTCATGATGGGGCTTCGAAAACCGATTCCATGGGCAGACATCCTGACAGATATCGCATCCAAAAACCCAGTTTTCCATTTTTTCCTTAAACTCCGCTGGAATGCTCTCCTTCAGCTCAATGGTTAGGTAAGAAATGCACCTGCTCCCATCAACGACATAGGGTTCAGGAATGGCATTAGTAGGGCAGGCATCCTGACAGGCGGTGCAGGTGCCACAATAGTCCTTCATGGGGCCGTCAGCTTCGAGCTCCAGGTCAATGATGAGCTCCGCCAAAAAGAAAAAGCTGCCCATTTGTTTGTTCAGCAGCAAGCTGTTTTTGCCAACCCAGCCAAGTCCACTTTTGGCAGCCCAAGCACGCTCGTGCACAGGAGCTGAGTCCACAAACACCCTGCCTTCCACTTCCCCAATCTGCTTTTGTATAGTTGAAAAGAATGTCTTGAGCTTTTCCTTTACCACAAAGTGATAATCCTGCCCGTAAGCATATTTGGCAATTTTGAAGTTATCCTCGCTTTCGTGCTTCGTCTTTGGGTAATAATTGTAGACCAGCGAAACTACACTTCTGGCACCGGGAACCAGCTTCGTGGGGTCTAGCCGCATATCAAAATGATTCTCCAGGTAACCCATTTTTCCCTGGTAGCCCCTCGTCAGCCATTCTTCCAGCCTTGGTGCCTCTTCGGCTAGAAATTCAGCCTTTGCTATACCACAAAAGGAAAAACCCAGCTCGCTGGCTATGGCTTTAACTATCTGTGTGTTTTTTGAAACTGTGTGAGTGGGCATATTAAACGCCGCTTTTATTCATCGAACAGGGTACCTGATCTTCCGGGAAGGGGTACTTTTAAATGCTTGTAAGCCATAGGCGTGGCCTCTCGTCCCCTCGCCGTTCTTTTGATATACCCTTCCTGGATCAGAAAAGGCTCGTACACTTCCTCGATGGTTTCGGCCTCTTCGCCGCAAGCGGTAGCAATAGTGCTGAGGCCAACGGGGCCGCCGCTGAATTTATGAATGATAGTAGAAAGTATCCTGTTGTCCATTTCGTCCAGTCCGTTCTGGTCAACATCGAGTGCCCTCAATGCCATTTCCGCAATTGGCATGGTGATCGTTCCTGTACCCTTTATCTGGGCAAAGTCTCTCGTCCGGCGGAGCAGGTTATTGGAAATCCGGGGCGTACCACGGCTTCGGCGGGCAATTTCGTAGGCGGCGTCCTCTTCGAGCGGCGTGTTCAGGATGTCAGATGAACGCTTTACAATCTGTGTCAAAAGCTTGGCGTCATAATACTCGAGCCTCGCATTGATGCCAAAGCGAGCTCTCAGTGGCGAGGTCAGCAGGCCGGATCGGGTAGTGGCGCCAATCAGCGTAAAAGGGCTGAGCGTAATCTGCACACTCCGGGCGTTAGGGCCTGAATCAAGCATGATGTCAATCCGATAATCCTCCATGGCAGAATAAAGGTATTCCTCCACCACTGGGTTAAGCCGGTGAATCTCATCTATAAAAAGTACGTCGTAAGGTTCCAGGTTGGTCAGCAGACCTGCCAGATCGCCGGGTTTATCAAGCACCGGGCCGGAGGTAATTTTTATATTCGACTGGAGCTCATTGGCAATGATGTGCGAAAGGGTGGTTTTACCCAGGCCAGGGGGGCCATGAAGCAAAACATGATCCAGAGGCTCGTTGCGCTGCTTGGCGGCACTGACAAATATTTTGATGTTTTCAACCACCTTCTCCTGCCCGGTAAAATCACCAAAATTCAAAGGGCGCAATGCCTTTTCTATCTCCTTTTCGGTGGAGCTCATTTGTTCGTCGTCGCTGCGGAGGTAGTCTTCTCTCATACTCAATTGAGGATTTGCGCTAAGTTAACGAATCGCATTCTTAAGTGGATAGTTCGCAGCCCTTTGTTCAGTCATTCAAGATTTTTAACTGTAACTTGCGAGCCTAAAAACTGATTGTCAATGGATCCTTTTGTCAGGAAGCGAATTCTGCCTCTACTATTTGTCATCGCACTATTTATCGTTGTGTTTGTAAGGAGAAACAGCTCGTCAACCCAAGTAATAATGCTGCAGGGAACAACCATGGGCCCAATACCCTACCATGTGAAATATATTTCTGCTGACGGGGTGTCGTACCAAAACCAGGTAGACTCATTGCTGCGGGCATTCAATCAATCTCTCTCCACCTACGTGGCAGATTCAGAGATCTCAAGATTCAACAAAGCCGACTCGCTGACATTTGAATCTCCGCTGATGTTTCCCGTGCTGGAAGCCAGCAAATCGGTATATCAAATGACAGGTGGAGCTTTTGACCCAACGGTTGGCCCTCTGGTCAATGCCTGGGGTTTTGGCCCTAACAAACAACCTTCCGCCGACACGGCAAAAGTGGATTCCCTGCTCAGTTTTGTCGGGTTTGACATGATACGATTCACTTCTGCTTACGCAGTCAAGGAGGTTTCGGGCATGTACCTCGATTTCAGCGCTGTTGCCAAGGGCTATGCTGTTGACCTTGTCGGAAATTTTCTGGCTTCTAAGTCCGTCAGTAATTATATGGTGGAAATAGGCGGTGAAGTGACCTGCCGTGGCAAAAATGAAAACGGCGAAGCCTGGCTCATTGGCGTAGACAACCCGAAGCTGGATATTACCAATGAAAATATTGCTGCGACGGTGAGCCTCGACAACAGAGCGATGGCCACTTCTGGCAACTACCGAAACTTTTATGAAGTGGATGGAAAAAAATATGCCCATACCATCGACCCCGTGAGTGGCAGGCCTGTTCAGCACTCCCTGCTAAGTGCATCAGTTTTTGCCAGGGATTGCATGACAGCAGACGCTCTGGCCACCGCCTGTATGGTAATGGGAGTGGAAAAGGCTGTCACGCTTTTTGAAGCACACAAGGAGTTGGACGCCATACTTATCTACAGCGGAGACGGTGGCGACATACATACAATTGTGACCTCTGGCATTAAAGCAAATGTGCGCTATCTGCTGTTTCCTGAAGCAAGCAATTCTGTATCCCAGTAGCAGCTACCTGTAACGGAAAATTTTAAGGCATTGAACCTTTTGCGTACTTTCGGTATTTAGTAACGATACCTGACAAAATTTTTGCTGGCAAATGTGCTTAAAAGAAATAGACAAGTCTTTCATTTTTAGCTTACCCGCACCCAATGGTTATTAGCATTCTCTCTCTGTTTATTTTGACATTGGCGGGTGGGCTTGCCTCTCTGTTCTTTTCAAAACCTGCAGGAGCCAGCTATAAGCTTGCATTGGTTTTTGCAGGTTCCTACCTCTTTTCCATCACCATCATACATATTCTGCCTGAGATTATGCAGTCTTCCACGGATGGCAAACATATTGGCATGCTGGTGCTGGCGGGTTTTCTCATGCAACACTTTCTGGAGTTTTTCACCACTGGGGTTGAGCATGGCCATAGTCACGATCATTCGCCGGAAAACCAATCCGGATTAGCGCCCTATTCTATCACGATCGCTCTTTGTGTGCATGCCTTTTTGGAAGGAACAGTTTTGGCACACCCTGGAGTTATCCATGGAGAGCATGAGTCATGGACCTTGCTTGTTGGCATTCTTTTGCACAAAATACCTGCCGCTTTTGCCCTTATGTCGGTTCTGGGCTACTTCATGGGTAAAAGCAAAAAGGCCATATTGCTACTAGTTCTGTTTGCCATTGCATCCCCATTGGGCCTGATTGTCAGCAATATTCTGAAAGATCAGCTTCTACTTTCCGAGTCTGGGTCGGTGGCTTTATTTGCGATTGTAAGTGGCAACTTTCTCCATATTTCCACCACCATCTTCTTTGAAAGCAGCCCCAAACACCATCATGGATGGAAGAAAAACTTGACCATCATCATAGGTGGCATCGTTGCCATGATATCAGAAGCGCTGATGTAATACAACCAATCGTTCAAATCGCTGGTCTTGAATGCGCATCAATGCCCAAGACTTTAATTATCTTTGAGGCTCATTCAAGAAAAGGTTGATTAAAAAGCACCTCATATTGGTCATTTTCTTCCTGGCAGGCAGTTCTTTTGCCTGGTCTCAGGGCATTTTCAACGATACTTTTGTTGTAGAAGGCACGTTGCTTGACAAAAATGACACGGTACCTGTCCCCTTCGCCCATGCCTATTCGATGGACTACAAAAGGTTCAGGGTTTCGGACGAAAAGGGTAAATTCACTATTCAGCTCCAAAGAGGAGATACACTCGTTATTTCTTCCATTGGGTATGCCACACGCTTTTTCCTGTTTACTGATATTCCCGCCAGCAGAAAAATAGAGCACACTATTTATATGTCGCAGGATCCTGTGGAGCTGCAAGGCATCACTATTTATGGGAAAATGCCCATGGAAGGATTCTATGACCACGAGCGGATTCCATATGACAAGTTCAAAGAAAAAGAGCTGGAGCCTGGCTATTATAAGCCTGGCCTAAGCATGGGCCCCGGGGGTGCAGGCGTATCGGTTGGCTTAACGGGCGCTTTGACCTTACTTGCTGCTCAATTCAATAGCGAGTATCAGCAGTTGAAAAAGCTGGACAAAATAAGGAAGCAAGAATACCAGGTGGCTCGTTACGAGTATTTTGTGAAAAATCGTCTAAGCCCCAGGTACGTAACTACCAACACCTCATTGCTGACCACCGAGGTTGACGACTTTATCAAGTTCTGGTCGCCCGACACAGCCTTTGTAGAATATGCCAACGAGTATGAGTTAGTTACTGCGCTGAAGGAAAAAGAGAAGCAGTACATTGACCAAATCAAACGCAACCGGGGTGCCGATGAAGACATCGTGAGCACCATTGAGCTGAGAAAGCTGCTGATGGACAAGGGAAATGAGGAGTAAAGGCTTCTTTAAGGACTTTAGGTAAAATATTAACAGAGGCAGAGCCTCTAAAGTCACTACCTTGATTCAAAATGAAATGGTGTGCTTTTTCATATCTGTTGCCGACATGGCTATTCCTTTTTGGCTGTCACCCTGAAGGTTCGCCACTATGCATATCCTATGGCGATATTCCTCCACCACCTTACGACAATCCTGTTTGGCACCCTAATGAAGCCCTGATTGGCTTTAATTATATCCCAATTAAAGAAGTTAGGTATAAAACTGGATCAAAATGTAGTCCACATGCTGAATATATTTTTGAATACGACTCGGCTGGTTTTTGGTTAGTTAATGTTGACGGTACTAACCAAAGGAGAGTAATAACTTATCCCCTTCTTAGCCCGGCATGGAGCCCCGACGGTAAATGGATAGTGTTCGGAAGAGGTGCCCAGATATTCAAGATGGCATTTGATGGTCAAGCCTTTGATACTGCCCGGGTGGAGCAGCTGACAGAGAAGGGTAGAAACTTCTTTCCAACGTGGAGTCCAGACGGCGAGTGGATCGCATTTGACTCGGATGCAGAAAGCCCAACCGGCTCGAAATATATCTGGAAGATGCGTAGCGACGGCTCCTCAAAAAGGAGAATAGCACTTAACCCTGAAAAGGACGCTGCAAGAAGCCCGTACTGGGGTCCAAATTTTAATATTGTTCACTACCGCTATACCGTAAGCAATGGGCTTAGCAGCACCGAAGTCTTCGAAATGGACTCTTCGGGAGGTAATTTATGCAGAATTACAACTAATGATTACGACGAAAGGTGGCCGAGATATTCATATGATGGTAAAATATTAGCCTTTATTTCACTCAATCCGGTGGCCGGTATGCAAGTTGTGGCAACCGACTCCAAGGGAAAATCTTTTACCCAAGTCACCACGGCAGGCGCCAGCAACTTTTCATTTTCCCCCGACGGAAGAATCGTGTACACACATTACAATTACGACATCATAGATTCTGAAAAGGGTACTCTATGGATAGTTAATCAGGATGGTTCTGACCCAGTTCAACTAACATTCAATAGCGCTTTGGAGAACAATTGATCTATAAGCTACCACGGAGGGAGAAGGGAGTTATTCTATCGACCTACCGGGTAATCAAGATCGGTAGTTGCCAGCTAATTCAAGTAAAAGCAACCACTAATACCCATCTCCATTACATTATTTGACTTGTTTTAGTACCTTACTGTTTGGAGTGTCCAATAATACACTCAACTTAAGCTCAACACTCTAAACAAATTCGCTGATGGAAGACAAATGGCACAAACAATACTGGCAGAGAAACCTCCGCTACCTCTCTATACTTCTCATTATCTGGTTTCTTGCGTCGTTTGGCTTCGGGATTTTCTTTGTCGACACCCTTAACACTGTGAGATTGGGTGGCTTCAAACTCGGTTTCTGGTTTGCCCAACAAGGCTCCATCTACATATTCGTCGTACTCATCTTTTTGTACGTTCGCTGGATGAACAAGCTGGACAAGAAGTACGACGTTGACGAAAAATAACCTGCTTAAACCTACTTAGAAAATGGATGTACAAACCTGGACCTACATTATCGTAGGCTTCACTTTCGCTATTTACATCGGCATCGCCATTTGGTCGAGGGCCGGCAGCACCAAAGAATTCTATGTGGCCGGAGGAGGTGTTTCGCCGCTCGCCAATGGCATGGCCACTGCCGCCGACTGGATGTCAGCAGCCTCCTTCATTTCAATGGCCGGACTAGTTTCGTTCATGGGCTACGATGGCACTGTTTATCTCATGGGCTGGACAGGCGGTTACGTGCTGCTTGCACTCTTGCTTGCGCCCTACCTAAGGAAGTTTGGCAAGTTTACAGTGCCTGACTTTATTGGCGACAGGTACTACTCCAACCTCGCCAGAACTGTGGCTGTTATCTGCGCCCTGTTCGTTTCGTTTACTTATGTTGCCGGCCAAATGAGAGGCGTGGGCATTGTCTTCGCTCGTTTTCTGGAAGTGGATATCAATACCGGTGTTATTATTGGCATGTGCATAGTTTTGATCTATGCCGTTCTGGGTGGCATGAAAGGCATTACCTACACCCAGGTGGCCCAATATTGCGTCCTGATTTTTGCCTACATGGTGCCCGCTATCTTCATTTCCCTGATTATGACGGGCAACCCGATTCCCCAGCTAGGCTTTGGCAGCGAGCTTTCTGATGGCACCTACCTTCTGGACAAACTAGATGGCCTGCATCAGGAATTGGGCTTTGCCGCCTACACCACAGGCAAAAAGACCATGATTGACCTGACATTTATTACGGCCGCTCTCATGGTCGGTACCGCTGGGCTTCCCCATGTGATCGTAAGGTTCTTCACCGTTCCAAGAGTAAAAGACGCCAGAATTTCGGCCGGCTATGCACTTATCTTTATCGCTATTCTCTACACTACCGCACCAGCCATAGCAGCTTTTGCAAGAACTAACTTCATCTCCACCGTCCACAACAAAGAGTACAGCAGTCTACCCGAGTGGTTTTCGAATTGGGAAACGACCGGGCTCATCAAGTTTGACGACAAAAACAATGACGGCATCGTTACCTATGGGGCTGATGCCAACACCAACGAACTGACCATCGACCCAGACATCATGGTGCTCGCCAATCCTGAAATCGCCCGGCTCCCCAATTGGGTCATTGCCCTGGTAGCAGCAGGCGGGCTCGCAGCTGCTTTATCAACTGCAGCAGGCTTGCTACTCGTGATCTCCACGTCTATCGCTCACGACCTCATCAAAAAACAAATTGCTCCTGACCTCTCCGACAAGAACCAACTTTGGTTTGCCAGAGGTGCGGCATTGCTGGCTGTGATAGTCGCTGGCTATTTCGGCATCAATCCCCCCGGCTTTGTGGCAGCAGTTGTCGCCTTGGCTTTTGGCCTGGCAGCCGCATCCTTTTTCCCGGCCATTATCATGGGCATTTTCTACAAAAGAATGAACAAAGAGGGAGCCATCGCAGGCATGATCGCCGGCCTGGGCATCACCCTGTTTTACATGATGCGATACAAGCTGGGTTGGATAGGTGGGCCAACGACCTCGGCCGACTGGTGGTTTGGCATTTCTCCAGAGGGATTTGGCACTGCGGGCATGTTCGTCAACTTTGCTGTCTCACTTGTTGTTTCACGGTTTACACCGGCACCTCCGGAAGATGTGCAGGAAATGGTGGAAAGTATCCGTTACCCGAGAGGCGCCGGAGGTGCTACACACAGCTAATGTGTGCGCCAACAATTTACTCATCCATTTGAGGCATTGCGGTTGTGAACGTTTTTACTTTTGGGTAACTTGAACCGATAGATTTTTGTAACACATACCATACAGAAAGGGAATTGAGATGACGGATAAAATACAAACCCTCAGCGGGTATATTCACGAGTACCAAAAGAGTGTGAATGAGCCGGAGGCTTTCTGGTCAAGAATTGCTGAAAACTTTTATTGGCGGAAGAAATGGGACAAAGTAGTGGAGTGGGACTTTCACAAACCCACTATCAAATGGTTCCGCAATGGTAAGCTCAACATTACTGAAAATATTTTTGAAAGACATCTTTTCACACTGGGTGACCACCCTGCCATTATATGGGAGCCCAGCGACCCAAAAGAAAAAAACAGGGTCATTACCCTTCGGGAATTGTACGAGATGACCTGCCAGTTTGCCAACACCATGAAAAAGAATGGTGTAAAAAAGGGCGACAGGGTTATTATTTATATGCCTATGGTGCCTGAGGCAGCTGTTGCCATGATGGCATGCGCCAGAATCGGTGCCGTGCATTCAGTGGTTTTTGCAGGCTTCAGTTCCACTTCGCTGGCCGACCGAATCAATGATTGTGAGGCAAAAATGATTCTTACTTCCGATGGAAACTTCCGGGGCAATAAAGCCATCGATGTGAAAGGTGTGGTAGACGAGGCCATAGAGAAAACGACGACCATTGAGAAGGTCATCGTTTTCAAAAGAACCGGGTCTGCTGTCACCATGAAGCCTGGAAGAGACCTATGGTGGCACGAGGCCATTGAGAGCGTGTCGAAGGAAAACAAGGCAGAGGAAATGGATGCAGAGGATCTGCTATTCATTCTCTACACCAGCGGATCCACCGGCAAGCCCAAGGGCGTGGTGCATACCTGCGGTGGTTACATGATCTACTCACAATACACCTTCCAAAACGTATTTCAGTACAGTGCTGGTGATATATACTGGTGTACTGCGGACGTTGGCTGGATCACTGGACACTCCTATATAGTATACGGTCCGCTTTTGGCAGGAGCCACCACGCTGATGTTCGAGGGCGTGCCCACCTACCCACATCCGGGCCGCTTCTGGGAAATAATAGACAAATACCAGGTGAACCAGTTCTACACTGCCCCAACGGCCATCAGGGCTCTCCAGGCGTACGGATTGGAACCACTGGCTCCCTACAAGCTTGATTCATTGAAAGTAATAGGTTCCGTAGGCGAGCCCATCAACGAAGAAGCCTGGCACTGGTACCACGACCATGTGGGCAAAAATCAATGCCCCCTTGTCGATACATGGTGGCAAACCGAAACCGGTGGTATTATGATTTCTCCGATTCCCGGCGTAACACCTACCAAGCCTTCCTATGCCACCCTCCCACTTCCAGGCATTCAGCCCATCATAGTTGACCCTGATGGCAAAGAGCTGACTGGCAAAAGTGTGCAAGGCAATCTATGCATTAAATTCCCGTGGCCTGGCATGTTGCGCACCACCTACGGCGACCACGAAAGGTGCAGACAGACCTACTTTGGTACTTACCCAGGACTCTATTTCACAGGTGATGGCGTAAAAAGAGACGAAGACGGCTACTACCGCATCCTGGGCAGGGTAGATGATGTCATTAATGTATCCGGACACAGAATGGGAACAGCAGAGGTGGAAAATGCCATCAACGAGCACCCTCTGGTGGTAGAGTCAGCAGTGGTTGGCTATCCGCATGACATAAAAGGCCAGGGCATCTACGCCTTTGTTATTGCCGACATGTCGAACAGAACGGAAGAAAACCTTATCAACGAAATTCGTGAAACAGTAAGCAAGATCATTGGGCCGATTGCAAAGCCTGATAAGATTCAGATTGTGCCAGGCTTGCCAAAAACAAGGTCAGGAAAGATCATGAGACGGATACTTAGAAAAGCTGCGGAGGGTGATGTTTCTAATCTTGGTGACATCTCCACCCTACTGAATCCAGAGGTGGTGGAGCAAATTATCGCTGGCTCGAAGAAGTAGTCGTTTTCTACCAAAGATTTAAAAAGCTTAGACTTCTTTCAAAGAAGCTTCTAAGCTTTTTTCTTTGTGCTTTCATTAGCCCGACTTAAGCACTTTTTTCAGACACCTATTGGGAGAAGTCCCAGCATCCTATTGTTGATATGCGACAGAAGTTACTACGTGAAGGGGCCAATGAACTTTCCTATGAAATAAGAGGCATTGTTAGAAAGGCGGAACAGCTGGAAAAGCTTGGCTACAATATCCTATGGGAAAATATTGGCGACCCTATCCAGAAGAACCGCAGGCTTCCTGATTGGATGAAAGAAATCATTTCAGGGCTCCTCTTCGAAGATGAGACATTCGGATACAGTCATTCCAAAGGAGTACTGCATACCCGTGAGTTTTTAGCAGATCGAAACAACAAAAAAGGCGGTGCTCAAATCACAGCCGACGACATCACCTTTTTTAATGGCCTGGGTGACGCCATAGCTAAAATATATCAGTACCTGATTCCTTCCGCCAGGGTCATAGGGCCCTCGCCTGCTTACTCTACACACTCGTCAGCCGAGGCATCGCATGCCAACAACCACCCGCTGACCTACAAGCTGGATCCGGAAAACTCATGGTATCCGGATTTGGATGACCTCTACAATAAAGTAAAATACAACCCGAACATTGTCGGCATGCTGATCATCAACCCCGACAATCCGACGGGAATGGTGTATCCAAAACCGATTCTGGAACGCATGGTGGCCATTGCGAAAGAGTTTAACCTCTTCATTGTATGTGATGAAATCTACATGAACATCATCTACAACAATGCCGATACCTGCTCTCTAGCGGAAGTAATAGGGGACGTGCCGGGCATGTCCCTAAAAGGGATTTCCAAAGAGTTTCCGTGGCCGGGTGCCCGATGCGGATGGGCTGAGTATTACAACCGTGACAAGGACGCTGAGTTTGCCAGACTTTGCCAGACCATCGACAATGCCAAAATGATAGAGGTGAGCTCTACCAAGCTTCCTCAAAGGGCTATTCCAAGAATCATGTCTGACAGCCGGTACCCTGATTTCATTAAGGCAACCAACAAACGAATTGGTGAAAGAAGTGCCTTTCTGTCAAAGACTTTCAAAGACAATCCGTATATCACCTTCAACGAAACGAACGGTGCATTTTACAATACGATGATCTTCAAACCTGACGCACTTAAGCCCGGCCAGTCGATGCCTATCAGAGATGCCAAAGTCAAACAGTTACTGGATAGCTGGTTTGAAAGCAATAATGGGCCAATGGAAATGGACAAAAGGTTTGTCTACTACCTGCTGGCGGCCAAACAGGTCTGCCTCGTACCTATCTCTTCTTTTTGCTCTGACCTGATGGGCTTTCGCATGACTTTGCTGGAAGAAAATGATGAGATCCGAGACGAGATTTTTAAGAGGATCAAAGAAGGAATTGAGGAGTTTTGCGGTGCTTGATTTCTCTTCAAAGAGCACACAAAAATAACCCCTTCTCATTGCTGAGAAGGGGTGTATTTAAAAGGCAGAATTAATAATCATTTCATCATCCGCTGCAAGATTCGCAAGACTCCGGATCGTCGAGCGAGCACGACATGTCGGCCTGGTTCTTCGCATCCATCTCCTCCAGTTCTGCTGCAGTAGGAACTTTATTCTTTTGCTTTTCCACCGTGAACTTAATCGCATCAGTGGCAGCCTTGGTCCTCAAGTAGTACATGCCAGTCTTCAACCCTAGCTTCCATGCCGTGAAGTGCATAGAAGTAAGCTTACCAAAGTTAGGGTTCAGCATGTGTATGTTAAGGCTTTGGCTCTGGCAGATATATGGGCCACGATCGCCCGCCATTTCCAGAATAGTCTTCTGAGAAATCTCCCAAACCGTTTTGTATAGCTCTTTGATATCATCTGGAATCCCAGGAATGTTTTGAATTGAGCCATTCTCTCCCATAAGCTGATTCTTCATGTCCTCGCTCCAGAGGTTCAGCTTAATCAGGTCTTTCAGCAAATGCTTGTTCACCACAATGAACTCTCCTGACAATACCCGACGGGTGTAGATGTTGGAAGTGTATGGTTCGAAACATTCGTTGTTACCAAGAATCTGCGAGGTAGAAGCTGTTGGCATTGGCGCAACCAATAGAGAGTTACGCACACCATTTTTCTTCACTTCCTGCTTCAGTTTTTCCCAATCCCAACGACCGCTGTCTGGTGTAACACCCCACATATCGAACTGGAAGATACCTTTTGAGGTAGGCGAGCCTTTGAAAGTTTCATAAGCACCTTCTACTTTGGCTATTTCCATAGATGCTTCCATGGCAGCAAAGTAAATGGTCTCGAATATCTCCTTGTTCAGCTGCTTAGCTTCGGGCGACTCAAATGGATAACGCATCAAAATAAACGCATCGGCCAGCCCCTGCACACCTAGCCCAATAGGACGGTGACGCATATTCGACTTGCGGGCTTCAGGAACCGGATAGTAGTTCACATCAATCACCTTGTTAAGGTTTTTGGTGGCTACTTTTGTGATCTCATATAGTTTCTGATGGTCAAACGTGCCATCCTCATTCACATACTTAGGCAACGACAAAGAAGCAAGGTTGCAAACTGCCACCTCATCTGGCGCAGTGTACTCGATGATCTCTGTACATAGGTTAGAAGACTTGATAGTACCAAGGTTTTTCTGATTCGACTTTCTATTGGCCGCATCTTTGAAAAGCATATAAGGAACACCTGTTTCAATTTGTGCTTCCAGTATTTCGAACCAAAGCTCTTGTGCTTTTACTGAGCGACGAGCCTTGCCATCTTTCTCATATTTTTCGTAGAGGCGCTCAAACTCCTCTCCCCAACAATCAGAAAGGCCCGGGCACTCGTTAGGATCCAACAAAGACCATTCACTGTTCGACTCTACCCTTTTCATGAAAAGGTCTGGAATCCAAAGTGCATAGAAAAGGTCACGGGCACGAAGCTCTTCTTTACCGTGGTTTTTCTTCAGCTGAAGAAAATCGAAAATATCAGCATGCCATGGCTCTATGTAAATAGCAAAACTTCCCTTGCGCTTTCCACCACCCTGGTCAACATAACGAGCTGTCATGTCAAAATTGCGAAGCATTGGTATGATGCCGTTAGAAACACCGTTAGTTCCCCTGATATAAGATCCCGTTGCTCTAACATTGTGAATGCTCAGTCCGATACCACCAGCAGACTGAGAAATCTTGGCGCACTGTTTTAAAGTATCATAAATGCCGTCGATGCTGTCGTCCTTCATTTGAAGAAGGAAACAAGATGAAAGCTGTGGCTTGGGCGTTCCTGCATTGAACAATGTAGGCGTCGCATGAGTAAACCATTTTTCTGACAGCAGATTATAGGTTTCAATCACAGAATCGATATCGTCCATATGAATACCTACAGCTACTCTCATCAGCATATGCTGCGGACGCTCCACCACTTGTCCGTCAAGCCTGATCAGGTAGGAGCGCTCCAGTGTTTTGAAGCCGAAGTAATCATAACCGAAGTCACGGTCATATATAATAGAAGAATCGAGATGAGCGGCATTCTCTTTTATCACCTTCCACGCTTCCTTTGAGATCAAAGGAGCATTTTCGCCAGTTTTAGGATCCACGTAGGTGTAGAGTCTCTTCATTGTGTTGGAGAACGACTTGCTGGTAACCTTGTGCAGGTTGCTCACAGCAATACGGGCAGCCAGAATGGCGTAGTCCGGGTGCTTGGTTGCCATGCTTGCTGCTGTTTCAGCAGCAAGGTTGTCTAGCTGCTGGGTCGACACCCCATCATACAGACCGTTAATTACCTTCATGGCAACTTCAACAGGGCTAATATAATCTGCATTGAGTGCGTAGCAGAGTTTCTCGATTCTGGCAGTGATTTTGTCAAATTTCACTGACTCTCTGTGACCATCTCTCTTAATTACTAACATATCTATGGTTTATCAGGTATTGGTGGTGGTGATTAAAATTCTTCGTCTAGTGAGAACTTGTGTGAGTCCTTGTCATTGTTATTCATAACGCCCGCTTTCTGGTATTCAGCCACTCTTTTCTCAAAAAAGTTGGTTTTTCCCTGGAGCGATATCATTTCCATGAAGTCGAACGGATTGGTTGAGTTATACAACTTAGGGCAATGAAGCTCATCCAGCAATCTGTCAGCTACAAACTCAATATACTGGCACATGAGGTCAGCGTTCATACCAATGAGTTTCACCGGAAGGGCGTCTGTAACAAACTCTTTCTCAATTTCCACAGCATCGGATATGATTTTCTGGAGTGTTTCAACTGGCAGCTTGTTTTCTACGTGGTTGTTGTAAAGCAAGCAAGCAAAGTCGCAGTGCAGTCCTTCGTCTCTGGAGATCAACTCATTTGAAAAGCTAAGCCCTGGCATCAAACCACGCTTCTTCAACCAGAAGATTGAGCAGAAACTGCCTGAAAAGAAAATACCCTCAACGGCAGCAAAGGCCACGAGTCGCTCCTGAAACGATCCTTCGTCTATCCAGCGAAGCGCCCAGTCTGCCTTCTTTTTCACACAATCCATCGTGTCGATAGCATTGAAAAGAAGATCCTTCTCTTTCGCATCTCTCACGTAGGTGTCAATCAACAATGAGTATGTCTCGGAGTGAATGTTTTCAATCGCAATTTGAAAGCCATAGAAAAACTTTGCCTCAGTGTACTGTACTTCCGAAACAAAATTCTCAGCAAGGTTCTCATTCACAATACCATCGCTGGCAGCAAAGAAGGCAAGCACATGTTTAATAAAATGCTGCTCGCCCTCGTTCATATTGGCCCAGTCCTTCAGGTCATGGCTAAGGTCAATTTCTTCAGCCGTCCAAAAACTCGCTTCAGCTTTTTTATAAAACTCCCAGATATCGTGGTGCTTGATGGGGAATAGAACGAACCTGCTATTGTCTTCCTTCAGTATTGGCTCCTCAATTGCTTTTGTCGACATATTAACTACTTGTTACTAATTCAAAATCTTATTTCTCCTGGTCTTACTTTCTTCCTTTTGTAGGTCGGTCTCGTTAAATACAATGACTTAGAGCCACCATTCCATACTGAGCAGGTGATATCTTGGAATAGTGCTATAATGTATTTAAAAACGAAAGGCCCGACTGGATTGGCCTGATGAGAGTGAAACCCCCTCAAAAAACAAGCAGTACAAATATGTGAAAACGGTTGAAAAAATCAAAAGTGGTTTCATGCACAAAGTTACGTTATTAAAATAGTGCAAAAAAATTCATAACATACTGAAAACTAAAAACTTATGACTTTATATCGGAACTTCTACTTCATTTCATTTTCGCTGTATTCGCAGTCGAAAAAAAGTTAAATTATTTTAGTGTCAACTATGGGTTGTATCTCTTGACAAGACCCTTGTAAAATATATATTATAGTTATACCTTTGCAGTCCTTTTTACAACAAAAGTTTTAAGAACAACGGATATGTACGCTATCGTAGACATCGCCGGAAAGCAGTTCAAAGTAACAAAAGACCAATTCGTTTATGCCCCTAAAATGGCTGGCGAAGAAGGCGCTTCCGTCGAATTTGAAAATGTGCTACTTGTCGACAATGACGGCAAAGTAGCGGTTGGTACTCCTACCGTAAAAGGAGTGAAAGTGTCAGGTAAAATCCTTGGGCACGTTAAAGGTGACAAAGTGATTGTCTTCAAAAAGAAGCGTCGTAAGAGCTACAAAAAGAAGAACGGTCACCGTCAGCAGTTTACAAAGGTTTTAATTGAAAACATTAAATAGTAAAAGACCATGGCACACAAGAAAGGCGCAGGTAGTTCCAGAAACGGCCGTGAATCGCATAGCAAAAGACTAGGCGTGAAAATATTTGGTGGCCAGTTGGCAAAAGCAGGAAATATCCTTGTTCGCCAGAGAGGCACTACTCATCACCCAGGTGAAAACGTAGGTTTGGGCAAAGACCACACCCTGTTCGCACTAGTGGAAGGCACTGTTAACTTCAAAAAAGGCTACAAAGACAGATCTTTTGTTTCTGTTGAGCCAGCTGCGAAGTAATTAACTAATCTATTTTATATGGAAGCCCTGTTGAGTGATCGACAGGGCTTTCGTTATTTTAGAGATGTGCTCCAGGCATAACATCAGCCAAGCAGTAACCGTCTATTTATAATTCATAATTTTCCCAATATTAAACTGTACATTTTTTAGAAGCTAAAATTGACTAACTTATACAACAGTTCCGTTTTTATCGTTAATTTGCACCAAACCATTTAGCTCGATGCGCAAATTTTCTTTTGTAGGGTGCGCCTATCTTCTGCTTTTCTGTATGCCACTGCATCTTTCCGCCAGTGTTGCAAGCCAAATGCACGCACAAGTCTCCAGGACTTTTGAAACAAACCCGTTGTCAGAAAATGGATTTGCAATGGAAACCGAAATGGCTGAAAACCTGGAAGAGGAAGCTTTGGGACTTTTTGGCCCAGGAAACAGAAAGAAGAAAAGACACAAGGAGAAGAAGAAAAGAATGGGGGGCCACAAAAATCTTCAGGAAAAAATCAATCAAAAAGGCATCTTTGGTAAACAAAAGAAAAATAGCGGCATAGGGCAAAACGTATTGTTTCTGGTAGTGCCGGCGGTTGCGGTAGTTGGCCTTGCTTTTTTGTTCGCTGCCAGCACCAAGAACAAAAATGCTGACTCTCTGCTTGATCCCGACCCCAACGGAACCAACTAGCTTACCCGAATAATTTGTAGCTCGCTACTTTCTCAAAGAAGTCACCCACCACACCCGGGTGAATGAAAATGCTGTAAACGATACCAACAATAGCCCCCGTCAGGTGAGCCATGTGATTGATATTATCGCTCATTTGCCGTGACTGATTGATCGTGTAGATCAAATAAAGAACTCCTAAAATAAAGCCGGGCAGCCCAATCAAGCCAAAAAGGTAAATCTTGTTCAAAGGGTTGAATAGAATGCTGCAAAAAACTACCGCAGTCACACCTCCTGAGGCTCCAAGCGATTGATAGTGAATGCTATTTCTATTTTTGAAGTAGCTCGGCACATCCGACAAACCGATTGCTACCAGATAAAACACAATGAATTGAATGCTACTTCCTCCCGAGTAGTAGCCAATAATCTGCTCTGCTGCCTGCCCAAAGAAAAAGAAGGTAAACATGTTGAAGCCCAGGTGCATCCAGCTGTTGTGCACGAAGCCAGACGTCAGAAATCGCCAGTACTCTTTCTTCTCCCTAATGGCATAGGGACTCATGGTGAGTTTGTAAAGCAAATTTGGGTTGTTCAACCCCATGATTGAAATAACGACTGTGACAATCAGGATAATCAGTGTGGGACTCATAATTCAGGTGAATAGCTATTTTGGAGCGTCAATTTTTAGTTCTCTCGGGCAATGAGGTAGTCAGCAAAATCCTTCATCGTCTGTTTTCTACTGTCCGGCAAAGAAAGTTCGGAAAGCTGCTTCAATGCAAGACGAAAGTAATCATTCATTTTTTGATCAGTCAGCTCCCTGATCCCATTTCGATCATATATTCCCTTGACCGCTTCTACCTTTTCGTCCGTATCAAAGTCCTTCATCATCAGCCAATTTTCGAGCTGCCGTTTGTCATCTCCCGTAGATACCCGAAGGGCTTGTATCAGCAAAAACGTTTTTTTGTTGGCAATAATATCTCCACCCACCTGTTTTCCGAACTTCGCCTGATCGCCATATACATCCAACAGGTCGTCTTTCAATTGAAATCCGATGCCAATGTTTTCGCCAAAGCTTTTCAAAAGTTGAGCGTCATGGACACTGGCGTTGCCTAGTACCGCACCTAACTCCAGGCTAAAGCCCAGCAGCACGGCTGTTTTGAGCCGAATCATTTCGATGTAGTCAGCTTCGGTCACGGCGTCCAGCTTTTCAAAATTCATGTCGATTTGCTGGCCCTCACACACCTCAACCGCACACTGATTAAAAGAGCGAATGATGCCTGGCAGTTTTTCACCCGGCACCTCCAGTAGCAGGTCATAAGCCTTCACCAGCATAGTGTCGCCAGAAAGGATGGCTACATTGTTGTCCCATTTTTCATGAACAGTGGCCTGACCTCTACGCAACGGCGCATTATCCATAATGTCGTCGTGCATGAGCGTAAAGTTATGGAACACCTCCACAGCCAAAGCTGGACGAAGGATTGATGCTACATCGTCTCTGAAAAGCTTGTAAGCAAGAAGGGCCAGGATAGGCCGCATTCTCTTACCGCCCAAATCCATGATGTACCTGATTGGTTCGTATAGTTCTCTGGGGTGTTTACCAAATTCAAATTTGGTCAGTTCCTTGTTAAGGAGTTCTGTGTACTGACGCAGCAGCTCTGTCATTTTTCGTTAGCAAATTCCAAATCGATTGTCCGGCGATCAATATCTGTATTGGTGACTTTCACTTTTACCTCGTCGCCAAGCGTGATCATCCGCTTATTGTTACGACCAATAATCCGGTAATTTTGTTCATCAAATTCGTAATAATCGTCGTTCAGGTCGGCCAGCCTCACCATGCCCTCGCATTTGGTTTCGATGATTTCCACATAAATGCCCCACTCGGTAACGCCAGCCACAATACCGTCAAATATTTTGTCGGCCGCCATTGACATGAACTCCACCTGCTTGTATTTAATAGACGCTCTTTCGGCGTCAGCTGCCCTTTTCTCCATGTCGGAGCTGTGCACGCACATGGGCTCATATTTGTCTTGCTCTACCGACTTACCCCCTTTCAGGTAGTGGGCCAGCAGCCGGTGCACCATCATGTCGGGGTAACGCCTGATGGGCGAGGTGAAATGTGAATAGTGTGGAAATGCCAGACCAAAGTGCCCGTTGGCCGCTGTGGTGTACTTTGCTTTGGCCATGCTTCTGATGGCCAGCGATGTCAGCACATTTTGCTCCGGCTTTCCTTCAATCTCGTCAATCAACTTATTAAGTGTTGACGAAAGGTTCTCATCCGTCAGGTCGATCTTATGCCCAAACTTCTTGGCGAACAGGGTGAAGTTGTGGAGTTTCTCCTCGTTAGGTGAATCGTGGGTACGATACACAAATGTCTTTCTTCCACTTTCAGTTTTTTGCCCAAATACGAATTCGGCTACCCGCTTATTGGCCAGCAGCATGAACTCCTCAATGAGCTTGTGTGCGTCCTTTCTTATTTTGGGCACAATACCCAGGGGTTTGCCCTGCTCGTCAAGCTTGAACTTCACTTCAATGGTTTCAAAGTTGATGGCTCCATTTTTATACCGCTTGTTTTTAAGCAGCTTGGCCAGGTCGTTGAAAACTTTCAGCTCGTTGCAATAGTCGCCAACGCCAGCTTCGATGACCGCCTGGGCTTCTTCGTAACTAAAGCGCCGGTCGGAATGGATCACTGTTCTTCCAAACCACTCGTTGACAATTTTTCCGCTGCTCTCCATCTCAAAAACTGCTGAGAATGTCAACTTGTCTTCGTTCGGCCTTAATGAGCAAAGTGCGTTGGAAAGCTTCTCAGGAAGCATTGGCACGGTACGATCCACCAGATAAACAGACGTGGCTCTGGAGTAGGCCTCTTTTTCAAGAATGGTTTCTTCCTTCACATAATGGGTTACATCGGCAATGTGCACGCCAATTTCGTAGTTTCCATTTTCAAGAAACTTGATAGAGAGCGCATCATCAAAATCCTTGGCATCCTCCGGGTCGATGGTGAATGTGGTAACGCCTCTGAAGTCCCTTCTGGCTGCTATCTCCTTCTCAGGAATAGTCTCCGAAATCTTATCTGACTCCGAAATCACCTCATCGGGGAATGTAAACGGGAGGTCAAACTCAGCCATGATTGAGTGAATCTCGGCCTCATTTTCACCCGCCTTGCCCAATACCCGCACCACTTTGCCTACCGGGCTCTTATTGGTTCTGTCGTGCCATCGGTCAATTTTTACGATGACCTTATCATTGGTCGTTGCATTATTGATATGCTCGGGGTAGACAAAAATATCGTTATGGATCTTTCTGTTATCCGGAATGACAAAGGCAAATCTCTTGGATAGCTGAAGCTTTCCAACAAACTCATCCTTTTTACGCTGGACAATTTCCGTTACCCTGCCTTCCCGGTGCTTCTTGCCGTGGAACTTGCCCGAAAGCTCGAATTTCACCGTATCACCATCCACAGCAAACTCAAGATCGTCCGTTTTCACGTATACATCTTCATCCAGTTCGGCGCAAATAATGTAGGCAAAGCGTGAGTTAACATGGTCGACAACGCCTACCAAAGCCGATGGCATTTGCTGGCTAACGAACCGGCCATCTCTGTTTCGGCTTATAATCCCTTCGTCTTCCAGACGAAAGGCAACTTCAGAAACAAGGTTTTTAGATTTCTTATCACGAACACCGAGCGTTTGTATCATTTGCCTGATAGACCAGGGCTTGCCCGATTGTTGTCTGAACAGATGTAGAACTGATTCTTTGATCTGTCCTGCAGATATTGTCTTTCTTCCTGGTGATTCTCCGCTGTTTTTTCTCTTCTTATTATTCTTTTTACTCATGTAGGAGTTTTCTTACAAAAAATTATGGGTCAATGCAGGTTCTGCATCAATTAACTGTTGGGTGTAGTCTGATGTTGGGTTGGCCAACACTTTTTCAATCTCTCCCGTTTCTTTTACTTCACCTTCTGCCATCACTGTCAGGTAATCGCACGTGTGGCGGAGAGCTGCAAGATTGTGCGATACCAGCAGAACGCCCAAGTTACGCTCTTTTTTCAAGTAAAGGAAAAGATCGAGAATTTCAGCCTGTATGGATTGATCCAACGAGGAGGTAGGCTCGTCGCAAAGCAAAATCCTGGGCTGTAGCGCCAGCGACCTGGCAATTGCCAGGCGTTGTTTTTCGCCACCAGAAAGCTGACTGGTATGGCTTTTCAAAAGTCCCTTCGGCAGCCTCACCCAGTCTAATAAGTCTTTTATGGTAGTTTTAGTTTCATTTTGGTTTTCGGCGATGGCTTCATTGAGTATTTGCTCCATGTTTTGACGAGGATCGAAAGCGCTGGAAGGGTTCTGATAAACCACCTGAACAGCTCTTCGGAAGGCCACCAGCTCATCGGCAGTCAGGGTGTTGACAGACCTGCCCTGATAATACAACTTATCGAAATGTTCCGGGTACAAGCCAGCCAGCGTCCGCATTAGAGTGGTTTTCCCCGACCCGGAAATACCCGCTACCCCACTTATCGCTCCCTGGTAAAGCTCCAGTGACACCGATTGAACGGCTTTGACGGCTTTATTTCTGCGCCAGAAAAATCCAGTTGGCTGGTAGACAAAGTCCAGATTCTGTACAGCCAAAACCGGAGCGTTCCTGTGGGAAAGCCGTTCGGGTTCTTCCTTTCGGGACACCAGCCGCTTATGTGCGTCAATTAAACTGCTGGTGTATGTTTCCCCGGGCCGATCCATTATTTCTTTGGTCACCCCATATTCAACTACTCTTCCACTGTTAAGCACCATCAGCTTGTCGCACATAGGTCCCACAATTGACAGGTCGTGGGTAATAAATACAAGCGCCACCTTCTCCTTTTTGGAAAAATCTTTGAGAAGTCGCAAAATGGCTGCCTGATTCACGGTATCAAGTGCTGTTGTCGGCTCATCAGCGATGATGAGGCTTGGCCGGGCAATCATAGCCATCGCTATCAGCATGCGCTGTAGCTGCCCCCCGGAAAGTTGATGCGGAAGACTGCCCAGCACCCTTGCGGGATCATCAATGCCAGCCCTTCGCACCAGGTCATGGGCCTCCTCAGGTTGAAACTTGATTCCTAAAGCCTGGCACTGATCCTGCCATTGCCTGAGGAGAGTGGTTACCGGAAAGCTTGCCTCCAGCGGCGACTGGGGAATGTAAGCAATGGAGCGCCCTCTCAGTACGCCGATTTGATCTTCAAGTGGTTGACCTTCCCAACTAATACTTCCAGAGAGGTCAAGCCTTTCATCCAGCAAATGCAGCATGCTATGTGCCAGCAAGGATTTTCCCGCACCACTTTCGCCGAGTATACCCAGCGACTCACCGGGCGCTATCGACAGCGAAACATTGTCAAGTAAATTTTGCAGTCCAAACCGGACGGTGAGTTCCGAAATATTGAGCAGCACAGGTGGGTCGGAAGTCATTCGTTAAAATCTACAAACAATATTTTATCCTTTGGAATAGTCGGTTGTTGATGCAGCCTAAGGAAGACCTGAGCAGTTGCTACCACATCGTTTTTGCAGTAACGGGCAATTCTATCAATGTCTCCGGTGCCATAGTAAACTTCATTTACCATGCTTCCATCAATATCATCTTTTGGAGACGGAATTCCCAAAACTGTTGTGAGAAGTTGCAAAGAGGTAAAGCTCTTTCTGTCTCCGTACTTCCACATTTCCATCGTGTCGAGATG
>TARA_R110002012_G_scaffold31339_1_pt1 | contig 72851 bp, 60 predicted proteins | sample TARA_R110002012 | Tara Oceans TARA_R110002012 (sample SAMEA4396515) | marine metagenome | biome: Westerlies Biome; feature: [DCM] deep chlorophyll maximum layer (ENVO:01000326); material: water (ENVO:00002006), including particulate matter (ENVO:01000060) such as... | depth 40 m
TAGTCAAGCACATTGATGTTGTTGCTCAGACCTGTAAACGTAATGCGCTGATCTTCATTGAAGGAATTGACGCTTGCTCCAGCTAGGTAACGGTCATCAGTTCCATATCCGGCTGTTACTTTTCCGAATTGACCTTTCCTTTTATCTGCTTTAGTGATGATGTTAATAGTTTTCATTCGTTCACCATCATCAAATCCACTAAGAATGGCTTTGTCACTTTTTTGATCAAAGATCTCTATTCCTTGGATTACTTCAGCTGGGAGATTTTGTAATGCTGTATTAATATCCCCTCCGAAAAAAGGTTTGCCATCCACCAGAATCTGCGTTATGGCTTCCCCTTGAGCCTGAAGGCCTCCATCTTGGGAGATGACTCCTGGGAGTTTTTCCAGTAAAGTCTGGGCACTTGCATCTTTCATGGTTTTGAATGCATCAGCATTAAAAAGTGTGGTGTCGCCTTTTTGCTCACCTTGGGCTCTTCTTGCGCTGATGGTCACTTCGTTCAAATCCGTAGCCTGCTCCCGAAGTCCCAAAACACCCAAATCCATATCCTGGGTTACATTTATAGACTTATATAAATTTTCATATCCTAGATATTGAATCTTGAGAAGATACTCTCCACTCTTGATATTGGTTATTTCAAACTCTCCATCTAAGTCAGAAATCATCCCATCCAACTGTAATGAATCAGGAAGGTTTTGTAGTAAAATAGTGGCGTTAGGAATAGTTATTTCAGTACCCGCTTGTTTTACTTTTCCTTTAATGGAATAGGTTTGTGCGCTGGCCTGGGAAATGCCAAAAGTTAGGATAATTAAATAAAGAAAACTTTTCATTAAGGTTGGTTAAGTGGGGGATTCGAAGAATAATTGACTTTACTGATAAGCAATTATTCAATGTTGGCTTTAATACGATACTATTTTTAACAAAGAAAAACACTTAGGGTTCGGAATAGGAGCGATTATTGTCTAAGCGGTAATATGTTGAATTAAGCAGCATATTTTCCCTTCATCCACAGATATTCTATTCTTACTCAATTTTTCCTAGAGGAAAATAATATGTTGATAATAAACATCTTAAACCAGATTCTTTAAGATTTGACAATTTGAGTCAGTAAAATGTTAATTTTTAAGACATGATTGTGTTTATAAAAACAACATTCTATCTTAGCTGATGTTAAAAGAATCAGTTATGGAAAACCAAGAAAAGATCAGTATTACAACCAAGACATTGGCATCAGGTAATTGCCAAGTGAAATTTTTTATCGAGGATGAAGTAAAACCACAATACGGCTACTTGCTGGTGAATGGTCCAAAGCCGGTCGGTGAAATTATTGATGAAATCAAAAAGCGAATGGAGAGAAGAAGAAATTCTGCTTTAAATATGAATCCATTTTTCCCTATTCCTGCATCACCTGAGGATCACAACTTTTACTTGTATTCAGCATGAAATATCTTTCCTCCAACCTCCGGTTTTTGCGTAAGCAAAAAGGAATCACTCAAAATGATCTCGCAGATCAGCTGGATGTCCAACGTACGATGATTTCTGCCTACGAAGATGGCAGGTCCGAACCAAAGCTTCTGACGCTTGGTAAATTATGTGATGTACTGGATGTAGGGATGGAGGAACTTCTTAACCATGATATAGAAGGCAAAGGAAGAAAGGCAATCCAAAAAAGAGGAGTCAATATTCTGACAATTGCATGTGACGAAAATGACAAGGAAAATATCACGCTGGTAGGGCAGAAGGCTTCAGCTGGATACCTGAACGGTTTTGCTGATACGGAATACATGGAGAGTTTACCGCAGTTTCAGATTCCTACGCTTTCTAAGCAAGCTACTTATCGGGCTTTTGAGCTAGCGGGAGATTCCATGCTTCCACTGACTTCAGGCACCATAGTTATCGGTGCTTATGTCGATCAGTTGAAAGATATCAAAAGTGGCAAAACCTATGTGTTGGTCACAGAGACAGAGGGAGTCGTTTATAAACGTGTGTTCAATTACCTGAGCGATAACGGAAAGCTTTTTTTGGTTTCGGATAATGAACATTACAAACCTTACGAGGTGAAAGGTGAAACTGTAATAGAAGTTTGGGAAGCAAAGGCTTTCATCAGCACCGATTTCCCAAATCCAGGCGATAAGAAAAAGCCCTTGACCTTAGAAGATCTTGGTGAAATGATATCTGATATCCGTGCTGATCTGAGGACTCTTAAGGGTTAATTCTTTTTATAGTAACAGGACTGCTTGTCTCTAAATCAGGAAAATAAATGCTTCCAGACCAACTCTCACCATCTGGGGATGATGATAAGTTTAGCTTACCGTTTATTTGAACGAGCGAATTAAAATAGTCAGCAGAAAGTTCGTTTTGGTTGATTGAACCAGTGCCTTGTCCTATTGCTACATTGAATACATTGTACTCAATAAACTCAAAATCCTGTTTGTTTTGATTGAATACCAAAGTGCTGGTATTGCCTTGATTATCAGATAGGAGCCAATATCCATTTACATCATTTTTAACTGCACCATTCGATTCTGAACTTCCTATACTGCTATTGACTTCATTTCCAATAGGTACCTCTTCCCTGAGGGTATTGATGTCGGTTTGGCTAGCCTCATCATTGAACTGTTCGGTTTGATCGTTATTAACGTCATTAGAGCCTTCTTGATAACCTTGCTGAAAATCCTCACTACTAATGATTATGATAATAAGTACCACAAAAATCCCGAGCACCCAAAGATAGTTTCTCCCCCACCAGCTTTTCTGCGGTTTAGGAATTGGAATTGGTGTAGGGCGAGGAGTAGGATCTGGATTAGGTTTCTTTTTTCTAGGAATAAGTTTGGCGAGTGCTTCGACTAAAACTCCTAAATCATATTTCCATCTGGTGATCGAAATTTCGAAGGTTTGCAGATCGGCCAATTCTTGTAAATCCTCAGGTAGCTGATCAGCAGTAGGTCTGCTTGCGCCTTTGAGCAATAAAGGAATCACTCGGGTATCTGGTCTAGCTAGAGCAGCACTAACTTCCCTATGAACCCAATCTTTCGGCTGGAATAGCCGCGTAATTCCATTTTCATCAGGATCACCAAACCAGTCAGGTCCTATTGCGACTAGCACCACTTTACTTTCTTTTAGGGCTTTATCGATGGCATCTGCAAATCGGATTCCAGGCTCAAGGTTTTCTATATCTAAGAAAACAGCATCTTCTCCAAATTCTTCCTGGAGTGTTTCTCTGATGCGATGACAATCACTTTGAGTGTCGGAGTGTCTGTGACTAAGAAAAATTTTATTCTTTTCCATAAAAAAACCTGATTCGTGCTAGTTAAAGTTAAGCGAATCAGGTTCTTAATTGCAATGCGCAGGGCTAATTTTATTCTTCAATCAAGTTTTCAAAACCATCCTTTATTCTACTAACTGCATCGAAAGAAGTGTCAAGGTTGATTACCCCCTTGCCGAGCTCATGCCAATACCCATCGCCACATTCAATATATGAACCACGTTTGGTACCGGGTGTTTCTTTGGCAATTTCATAATTATAGTCAGGTGAGAATACTAATTTCAATAGCTGAACTGCATATTCCCAGTTTATGATTCTGGATTCGTTTTTTAAAGCGAAAACAGCTTCACGATTCGAGAAATTCATCGTGATGGAACAGTCAACACTTTCCTCATTTGTCACTTGGCGGTAATTCACAGTTAGCGGAGCTTCCTTCTTGGACGTTTCATAGATTGCCTGAATCACATCCTGAGCTAGCATCTGCCAAGCTTCTTGGTTGACTGGTGCTTTTGCTGGACCAGGTTTTCCATTTTCCAAAGCCGAAAGCATCAAACCTCCTTCTTCTATTTGTCTACCGCTCCATTTTGTCTTCTCAAATTCCATTGAGACCACTTTTTTCCAAACGTAGTCAAGTGTACCTTTAAAGCTGAAATCATCATTTAAGGTGAATCCTTCATCAAGAATTTCGTCTTCAGTCAAGTCTTCTCTATCGGTATAATGCAGTTCTAAATCTGCCTTTAATTCAGAATTGCTCCAATCCAGTGACATTCTATACACATGACTGTAAGGAGGTGGGATGATTCCTGAATCAAATTCAATGACAATTCCGCTTGCGCGTTCGTTACTCTTTTTCATCTGTTTGTAATTCAATTTTTAAAGTCACCCAGATAACTAGCGGGAAGAATCTCGCAAGAATAATCAGCAGACTTCTGATCGATGCTTGGGGATTGCTCGATTACATTGCTGCAAAAGTAGGTCTTTTACCTCAAAAGTTCTTAGCGCAACTCAATTTCAAAAAGTGTGGCTTTGCCTGCAGCCACTTTTTTGCTGCATTTGTGGAAAGAAGGGATTCCAAAGACTATGCTCGGATTGTTAGAAAAGCCAAAATCATCCAAAGGGTATCCAACTTTGTTTTTTCTGATTTGGCCATTTTTATCATGATCATGAAAAACGGTAATCGCATAATTTCCTGGGGACACATTAGGTATGGTTTTCTTAGCAATACCATTTTTAATTGGAATGGTGACCATTTTCCAAGCCTCATCGAGTGAATCTGGCCAACCGTCTTCTTGATCAAAAATAAGAAGTTGAATTACACCTTCATCAGAGGAGGTTTCTGAAACAACCAATTCAATAGTCCCCAATTCACTTTTTGGTTGTGTGAAATTAATGAATAAGAAAAAGCTTAAAAGTGCCAGCTTCATAGCAAATCAATGGTTTTTAGTCTGTTTATTTTGCCGCTACTTGTTCTTGAAAACGAAGAGATCACAAAAGTGTTTTTTGGTACTTCGTATTTACTCATCACATTTTCTAATGCTTTTTGAAGCTTTGAGGCATTATTTAGGTTGTTTTCCGTCGCTTCAATAGCCAAGCATAATTTTTCACCTAGTCTTACATCTTTCATTCCAAAAAAGAAAAATTGGGAATTCGGATAGAAACTCTGAATGGTACTTTCTGCTTTTGATTCCAAAATTTCAGGATGAAGTTTGACGCCTCCTGAGTTGATGACAAAGTCAATTCTTCCCAGCCAGCGAAAGGACTCCTTATCGAGCAATACCACCAGATCGTTAGTTTGTACTTGCTCATTCTTGCTTACTGCCGATTTCACCCAAAGCGCGTTCCGCTCATCTATACCAAATTCTACTCCTGGAAGTACTTGATATGTCAATTCTCCTGTTTGTATTTTTGCCAAGGCGATATGAGAAACCGTCTCTGTCATTCCATAAGTTTGAAAGGCGTGAATGTCGTTAGCGATAAGTTTATCCTTCAGTCCAGCGCTAATAGGCGCTCCTCCGATGATGAGATGCTTTATCCTTTTCAACTTTTCCAGTGAAGACTTATCCACAATGCTATTTTCAACCTGAAGAGGAACCATTGCGACAAAATCAGGAATGTTATTTATCTCTAAAAGTGGATTTGAACTAGGTTCTATTAGTTCGATTTTGCTATTCCATTCTAAAGCACGAACAAGCATCATTTTGCCAGCGATATAGCTAGGATTTAAGCAACAGAGCAAGTTTGTGTTTTTGTCTGCTTGGAAAAAAGCCTGAGTAGCTTGCGCGCTGGCAATCATTTGAGCTCGAGAAATCTCAATTTTTTTTGGCGTTCCAGTGGAGCCTGAAGTTTGCTGTTCAAAAGTGTCTTTCCCTGAAAGCCATTCCTTGCAAAATAGAATGGCTGCTTTAGCAAAGTTTGGGAAGTCACTAGTTTCTAACTCAAAGTCCTCCTCTGTCTGGAAAGTATGATTGCCGTAAGTAAGTAGAAACATCTGCTTTAGTCTTGAGCTTGGCTTTCCCGAAGGTAATAATCCTGACTTCAAAATTCAGGGAAGCCTGTTATCTTGCAAAAGAATTAGATTTTTACCCAAATCGAAAGATATGAACTGGATCACAGCAAAAGAATACGAAGATATTACCTATAAAAAATGCGATGGCGTCGCCAGAATCGCTTTTAATCGCCCGGAAGTGAGAAATGCATTTCGCCCTAAAACTACTGCGGAATTATATGATGCATTTTACGATGCACAGGAAGACACCTCGATTGGAGTTGTATTATTGAGTGGGGAAGGGCCTTCTGCAAAAGATGGTGGTTGGGCATTTTGCTCTGGCGGAGATCAGAAAGCTAGAGGAAATCAAGGCTATGTGGGTGAAGACGGCTATCACCGATTGAATATTTTGGAAGTGCAGCGCTTGATTCGCTTTATGCCAAAGGTTGTAATTGCCGTGGTACCTGGATGGGCAGTAGGAGGAGGGCATTCCCTTCACGTAGTTTGTGATTTGACATTGGCAAGTAAAGAACATGCGATCTTTAAGCAAACTGATGCTGATGTGACCAGCTTTGATGGAGGCTATGGTTCAGCTTATCTGGCTAAAATGGTTGGGCAGAAGAAAGCGCGTGAGATATTCTTTTTGGGAAGAAATTATTCCGCTCAGGAAGCTTATGAAATGGGAATGGTGAATGCAGTGATTCCACATGCTGAATTAGAGTCAACTGCTTACGAATGGGCTCAGGAGATCTTGGCTAAGTCTCCAACTTCCATAAAGATGCTGAAGTTTGCGATGAACTTGACTGATGACGGCATGGTTGGTCAGCAGGTTTTTGCTGGAGAAGCAACGCGCTTGGCTTACGGAACTGAGGAAGCTAAAGAAGGTAGAAATGCTTTCTTGGAGAAGAGAAAGCCTGATTTTGGGAAGAATAAGTGGATACCTTAAAGAATTCAGAAAGCTAAATTCTGAAGGATAAAAAAATGGTTCGAGATATGTGTCTCGAACCATTTTTTCTATTCTATCGCCTGATAAACAAACTGTCGCATTTTTTGATCATAGAAACCACTGTAAGGGGCGGTTTGAGTCATCATGATAGAGACCATGTCTTCTTTGGGGTCTATGAAGAAGTAGGTGCAATATGCGCCGCTCCAATAGTATGTGCCTTCTGATCCCAAAGCATTTGCATCAGCAAGGTCAGTCACCACTGCAAACCCGAACCCAAAACCTTGGCCGGGTGCCTGATAAAGTCCATCAATTTGATCCATAGTCATGATTTCTACAGTTTTTGGACTGAGGTATTGTTTTCCATTCCATTCACCACCATTGAGTAGCATTCTTGCAAATTTGGAATAATCGGAAGCAGTACTAAACAAAGCATTTGCCCCTGCAAAAACCGTGTTTCCTGAGGTTGGAGTTTGGCTAGGAGCTTTAATCAGTTTTCCATCTTGATTATATGTATGAAGTGTAGCCATTCGGCTTTTTTGTTCCTCATTCAAATTGTACCCGGTATCTGACATTCCCAGCGGATCAAAAAGTCTTTCTTGTAAAAACTTGTCTGTAGTCATGCCTGAAAATGTTTCAATCAATAAAGAAAGAACATCAGGAGACGCAGAATAATACCATTGTTTCCCAGGTTGCCCGATCAAAGGCATCGTGACCATAGCTTTGATTCTACTTTCAATAGTTTTATGTGCTGGGCTGTAAATAGCACTTCTAATTTCCTCTTCTAGTTTTCCAGCAGCAATGCCATGGGATAACCCTGAGGTATGGCTTAAAAGCATGGCAATGGTGATTTTCGATTCGGCAGGAACAGTTCCTCCAGCGATTCCTTTACTAGGATCTACTGCCACTTTCAAATCCTTAAACCAAGGCAGATATTTCTCTACAGGATCGTTGAGAAGGAAGTGCCCCTCTTCATAAAGCATCATAAAAGCAGTTGTTATGACAGGCTTGGTCATGGACTGGATATAGAAAATCTGATCTGCTTTCATCGGAGCTTTGGAATCCAAATCACTATATCCTAAGGTCTTTTGATGTGCTTGTTCGCCATTCTTATAAATCAAAGTGACTGCGCCTGCTAGCCTCCCTGCATCTATTTCTTTCTGCAAATAGCTGTCATAGCGCTCTAAGCGTTCAGGAGAAAGCTTAGTTTGTTCATGGTGAAGTGTCTGTGCCAAAACTCCGTTGACGAGAAGCAGGAGCGCAATAAAAAGTAATCGTAAGTGATTTTTAAACATGAGGTCTGGTGGTTAATGTTAAAGGTTAACTTGGGTCTTTCTCTAAATTTAGCAATTTCAATTTCTAATACTCAAGAAAAAACCCTTTCAGAAATTTTCCGAAAGGGCCTTCTCAATTACTTTTTGGTTAGCTATCAAAGGGTGATTTTTGCTCCAAGAACTTTCAAAAACTCACGGATCCAAGCGGGATGGCCTGGCCAAGCTGGAGAAGTTACCAAGTTGCCATCGACATAAGCATCAGTTGCAGGAATGTTTTGGAACTCTCCCCCTGCGATCGTCACTTCAGGTCCTACAGCTGGATAGGCGGTCAGCTTTCTGCCTTTTACCACACCCGCTGCTGTTAGGATCTGAATACCATGGCAAACCGCAGCCACTGGCTTGTTGGTATCAAAGAAGTGCTTCACGATCTCCAAAACCTTTTTATTCAACCTTAAGTATTCCGGTGCACGACCACCTGCGATTGCCAAGCCTACATAGTCATCTACGTCAACTTGATCAAAAGAGTAGCTCAGCATAAAATTATGTCCTGGCTTTTCAGTATAAGTCAGATCGCCTTCGAAGTCATGGATGGCCGTTTTGATGGTTTCTCCTTTTTTCTTTTCAGGACATACAGAATGCACTTCATAGCCTACCATTTCCAACATTTGCACTGGCACCATTGTCTCGTAATCTTCTGCAAAATCTCCGGTTAGGAATAATATCTTTTTCATTTGTTTTTGAATTAGTTGGTTAGAAAAGTGGGTAGAGACTCTACCTTTTTTAGTTTATCTAATTTAAGAAAATGAAAAAGCACTGAGGTTAATCCTTGGTTAAGTTTTGCTAAACGCAACAAGTAAAAGCCAGGTATTTGAGGCCAGCTATTTTTAGCTTACGATTTTCTGTGCAACTTATCATTTCTAACCAGTTATTAAATGCACCATGAATCATCTAGAAACCACTTATAAAACGCATGATGGCAAAGAATTGCATCTGCAGGCCTGGATGCCGGAATTTCCGAAGGCAGCTTTGCTTCTCGTTCATGGGCTAGGAGAGCATAGTTCGCGATATGTTAATTTAGCAGAAAAGTTTGTTGAGGCTGGAATTTCTGTTTTCTCCTTTGATGGGCGTGGTCACGGAAAATCAGAAAAAGGAAAACCCACTGCTTATTACGAATCTGCAGAGGATTATCTGAAGGATATCGATGCACTTTTTGGGAAAGTCAAATCATACTCACCGGGACTTCCAGCATTTATTTATGGACACAGTATGGGAGGTGGTTTGGTAGCAGCTTATGTGCTAAAGTATAAGCCTGAAGCCACTGGGGTAATTTTGAGTTCTGCCGCCATAAAAGAGGCTGAGGGCACTTCAAAAATCCTAATGGCCCTATCAAGTATCATCAGTAAGTATTTCCCGAAGTTGAAGGCGTTGAAATTAGATGCTAATAAAGTTTCTAGAATTCCTGCAGAAGTAGAGAAGTATTTGAATGATCCATTGGTGTATACCGAAGCCATTCCCGCCCGGACAGGGTATGAACTACTTCAGCTCATGCGCTACATCCAAAGTCATGCCTCTGAATTTGATTTACCTGTTTTATTGATCCACGGTTCAAATGATGGATTGACCAATCCCAAAGGGTCAGAATTGCTTTTCCAAAAAGCTAAATCGTCAGATAAATCCCTTCAAATTTTTCTAGGAGGCTACCATGAATTGATCAATGATTTGGATAGGGAAGAAGTGATTCAGCTAATAGTGAACTGGGTAGAAAAGAGAATTTGAAAAATTTAAATTGATACTTTATATCTCTGCCATTAAACCATTGATATCTAATTGTCTGGTATACATCATGATACTTCCATCTGGATTCGTTGGCCATTCTTCTTTTGGTCTGTCCCAATACAATTCCACACCATTTTCATCTGGATCATCCAGATATAAAGCTTCAGAAACTCTATGGTCTGCAGCACCTGTAAGCGGGTAATTGGCATCCACTAGTCTTTTCAAAAGAACCGCAAGGTCGCGTCTTGTTGGTAAAACTATGGCAGTATGGAAAAGGCCAGCAGTGTTTTTAGGCGCTGGTTTTCCGCCTTTACTTTGCCAGGTGTTCAATCCAATATGATGGTGATATCCACCTGCGGAAATAAATGCGGCATCCTGTCCATACATAGTAACCAGCTCAAAGCCGAGCAAACCCTGAAAGAAATCAAGAGAGCGTTGAAGATCGGAAACCTTTAAATGAACATGCCCAATTCGGGCAGCTGAGGGGATGGTGTAGGAATTCATGAATTTGAAATCTGAGATTTGAAATTAACCGAACTGATTGCAGATTAGTGGCAAACTGCCGAGGAAATTTCAAATCTCAAATAGGAAATCTCAAATTTATATGCCCGGTGCGTTAGGAAACATTAAGCTCTTGTAATACTCCAAATCTCCTTCTGGTTGCTCTATATCAGCCGGGAATGGTTTTTTAGAGAAAGTCTGAAAGTAAAGTAAACAGGCATTTCTCCACCATTCTGCCTCTTCGTCCTGAATTTCCAAAAGTTGGCGAACGTGATCAAACTCAGCAGGATCAATTTCCGATTCTAGACTCGCCCAAGTTTTTTGCATTTCTCTTACTTCTTTCACTCCTCTATCGTAGTGATAGGCTATACCTTCCCAAAGGGTGTTTCCATCTTTTAGAGTATAATCCCATGGCAAATGATGGAACCAAAGTAAATATTTCTCCGGAATCTCATTTGGATCGGACCAAGCTTTAGCTACTTCAGGGGCGTATTGTTCAAGAGCTCCACTTCCCTTGCTAGTTCTGTCAAAGCCGATTCCCAGACTATCCGCCTGATGGTAATAAGGGGCAGTCCAATCTGCTCTTCCTCCCATCACCCAAGGTCCAGGGCCGTAATGATGACTCCTGCCCATGATATGATGCAACCCAAGCGGAGTCATGTAATCCACGGCTGCTTCATGCGAATCGAGCATGATTTCTTCGATTTTGCTCAGTACTTCAGGATTAGTTCCGAAAGTAAGTTTGATCCATTCATCGGCGATTTGCTTGGATTCCAGATTTGGATCCCATGCCTGTCGCCCAAAAGCATACCAGTTCGACTGGCCGAATAAATGCCCTGTCCAGTTGCGGTCCGTTCCGATATTTGATACCCCAGCAATCAGGGTAAGCTTTTGTCCGCTTTCATTTCCCTCTAGAATACTTGCAACAGTGGAGCTCGGAGCAGGGCGGAAAGTTTTGGTCTTTAGCACTTCTTCCCACATAGGAGCTAAGAACACGAGTTGTGTGGCTTGTCCTAGGTATTCCTGAGTGATTTGGAATTCCATGCCCACATTTGTTTCATTGATAGCGCCAAAAAGCGGATGAAAAGGCTCTCGGGGCTGAAAGTCTATAGCTCCGTTTTTGATTTGGATGATTACATTCTCTTTAAACTTACCGTCCAATGGTTCAAACTCATTGTTTGCCTGCATGTGCCGATCAACATCGTCCTCATGTGAATAGACAAAAGCCCTCCAAATCAAAGTTCCTCCATGTGGTTCCAAAGCTTCAGCTAACATATTAGCACCTTCAGCGTGGTTTCTTCCATATTCGTGCGGACCAGGTTGTCCTTCGGAATTCGCTTTGACCAGAAATCCTCCGAAATCTGGAATGAAAGAATAGATTTCGTCAGTCTTCTTTTGCCAAAAAGCTATCACTTCTGGATCAAGAGGATCAGCAGTTTTCAAACCTCCAAGTTGGATGGGAGCTGAGAAGCGAGCAGTGAGGAAAACTTTGATACCGTAGGGTCTGAAAATGTCTGCCAAAACCTTCACTTTCTTCATAAAATCCGTGGTGAGGATCAAGGCATTTGCATTCACGTTAGTTAGCGATACTGCGTTAATTCCGATAGATGCATTGGCTCTGGCATAGTCAATATAGCGTGGATCAACATAACCTGGAAGCCTATGCCAGTCCCAGATTGAGAAACCAGCATAGCCTCTTTCGACAGTACGATCGAGATTGTCCCAATGGTTTAACATTCTCAACTTAATTTTCGGACTGTCAGCTATTTCTATGTCCTTATCGAAAGTCTTACTTTGAATAGAATTCAGCCAATTATAGACGCCGTAAAGCACGCCAACAGGTTGGTTTCCCACTATAGTAAAATACGATTTTCCGTCCAATTCCACTGGTCCCCGCCAGTATCCATCGTCTCCAAGTGCTTTGATTTGAGTTTGTTGATCTAGTGAAAGTACTTGTGAAAGTTGCTCCCGTGTACCTATCCAAAGCTTTGTATTTTGCAATCGCTCTTTGGAGTAAGTTGGGGCCTTGCCAATCATGCTTTGTGAAGCCATGTTCAGCTCATTTCGGATGGCTTCGTAAGTAGGATTTTCACCGAAAAAGTAAACTCCACTCAAGAGAGGTTCGACTTGAGATTTTAATTGTGAATCGCTGATGGGTTGATAATCCAGCCAAAGTTTGTAGCCGTCGTTGGCGAAAGTTGATATGGTGATGCTCAGCCATATGATGGCCAATAGATATATTGGTTTACGCATAGGTTTTGGGTTTGAGGCTAAAAGATCGAAAATTCACCGCTAAATCCAAGGGTTTGATTTTGAATGAAGTACTTTAATACTTGATTTTTATCCTGACAATTTTCGTCAAATCCAATTTTCAATTGCCTTTAAACTCACGCCCTTCCTTATCTTAGTTCCAATACTTTTTCCCTTATGGATCAAAAACCTTTCATCATTTACAAGTCCTCCGCCGGCTCGGGTAAAACCTACACGCTGACGCTGGAATATCTAAAACTTGCACTGCAAAGTCCTCATGCCTTTAAGCAAATCCTTGCGGTGACTTTTACAAATAAAGCTACGCAGGAGATGAAGGAGAGGATCGTGGAGGAACTGAAACGACTACGGAATCAAGTGAATCCAAATGAAAAGATGGATTCTGAACTGATGAGCTCCTTGAAAGTTGATGAAGCCGGCCTAAAACTATTGGCTCAGCAGACACTCACTGCGATTCTTCATGATTATGGAAGATTCTCTGTGAGTACCATCGATAGTTTCTTCCAAAAAGTGGTGCGAGCCTTTGCCCGGGAGATTGACCTGAATGCCAAATTTGATGTGGAATTGGATCAAACTGCAGTTTTGGAGCGCGTAGTAGATCGGGTAGTAATGCTTGTAATGGAGGATGAATTTCTGCACAAATGGTTGGTGGACTATGCCTACGAGCAAATCCAAAATGGAAAATCCTGGGATATTAGACGCAATATCCGGGGCTTAGGTCAGCAGATTTTTCAGGAAGATTTTAAAAAATATGCTCCTGAAATCAAGGAGTTTCTGAAGGATAAAGAAAATATCACTTTACTACAGTCTTTTGTAAGGGAGCGTAAAAATGAGATTGTCAACTTATCAAAGGAGTTAGGCAAACAAGCAGAGGCTATTCGCATTACAAATGGATTGGAATGGGCGGATTTTGCCGGAGGCTCTAGATCTTTTGCGAAACTGTTTGAGAAATTCGGAGATAGAAATCAGCCGCTACCAATTCTTTCGGATTCTCAACAAGGAAAAATTGATTACCCAGATTCTTGGTTTTCGAAGTCAAGTAAACAGATTGATGCTATTCTATCAGCCTACGATCAAGGCTTAAATCAGATTCTACATCAAATTTTGGTTCTTACAGGCAAGTGGAACACACTTCAGGCCATTGCGAAGAATAGTTATGTCTATGGGGTTTTTAGGAATCTTCTAGACGAACTTACGCTAATCAAAGACGAGGAAAATATTCTACTTATTTCCGATGCCAATGAATTTCTAAAGGAAATCACCAAAGGAAATGATACGCCTTTCATCTATGAAAAAGTTGGCAATCAGTACAAAAACTACCTGATTGATGAGTTTCAGGACACATCTGGTTTTCAATGGGATAGTTTCAAACCGCTGCTAGAAAATTCCCTTGGTCAAGGGCAAACCAATTTATTGGTAGGAGATGTGAAGCAATCGATCTATCGATGGCGAGGTGGTGAGATGAAGTTGTTGCTTTCGCAAGTGGAAGATGAAATCGGAAAGGAAAGCATTCAATTGGAGAATCTGGACACGAATTTCCGCAGCCTTCCCAATATCATCAATTTCAATAATGCGGTTTTTAAGGTTTTGCCACAGGCAATGGAGCAGGTTTTGGGCTCAAGTTATGGAGTTGAAAATGCACAAATTCTTTCTCAAGCTTATGCAGATTCCTTTCAGAAAATTTCCCCTAAAAAGGAAAAATCCACTTTTAAGGGGAAGGTTAAACTGGAATTTATTGATCCCAAGGATGAAGAAGAGGAGGGTAAGTTCGATGAGATCGTTCTAGGAAAATTGCCTGAGCGGGTCATGGAGTTGCAGGATCATGGCTATGAACTGGAGGATATCGCTTTTCTGGTGAGAACAAGATCAGATGGTGAAGCGATAGCGGATTGCATGATGAGCTATGCTGCGGAGCATCCAGACACCGCATACAGTTTCGATGTACTTTCCGATGAATCCATGTATCTAAATAAAGCTGCTTCGGTAAAAGCGCTCGTTTCTGGCTTTAATTACCTGCACAATCCTGCCGATAAAGTTCAGTATAAAACCATGTGGTATTATCTGGCGGTGCTAATGGACGCTCCCGTAGACCACGAATTGTTTGCTTTGGATAAGATGCCAGTCTTTCTGGAAAAGCAGGTTAAGCAATTTCAGGAAAAGGAAATTTTGATGCTTCAATTGCCGCTGATGGAAGCTCTGGAGGAGTTGATCAAAGTGCTTGGATTGATGGAGTTGGGCCTGGAAAAGGCTTATATCTCAGGATTTAAAGAGGCTGTATATGACTTCACAGCCAATAATAGGGCGGATTTGAGCGGTTTCTTGGAATGGTGGGAAATCAATCAGACTAAGCGCACCGTCAAAATCCCTGATGGTCATAATGCGATGCGGATTCTCACAATTCATAAGTCAAAAGGTCTGCAATTTAAGGTAGTTATGATGCCTTTCTTGAAGTGGACCATCTTTGATATTACGAAGGGCAATGTGGTGTGGTCACCATTTGAGGATAGAGAGAAAGGGCTTTCCGCTATTATTCCGTTGACATTAAGTGGGGATTTGGCGAATTCGGACTTCAGCGCTACTTATGCTGATGAAGCTACGATGGCCTATTTAGACAGCTTAAATATGCTATATGTGGCGCTAACAAGAGCAGAGGATTTCTTTATTGGTTTTATACCATACAAGGAGAAAATCGGTTCCCAGAATTCAATCGAAGTTCAGCTTCAGCAATTGGTTCAATCCCATACCGATCCAGAAACTAATTTAAGCTTGATTTCTCATTATGACTCAGAGTCAAAAGTGTTTGAGTTAGGCGACTGGCCTGTAAATCAAGTGAAATCAATACTTCCTAGAAAATCTCCGGAACTTCGATGGGCATATAAAAACTGGGCTGAAGTGCTTACACTTAAGAAATATGCGGTTGACTTTTCGATGGAAGGAATGGAGCAGCGGAAGAAGCAGAAGTTTGGCTTAATCGTGCATGAGATATTGGAATTGTCTGCCGACAAGGCTTCAGCATTACAGAATTTGCAGTCATTCTATTTCGAAGGCAGATTGAATGAGCAGGAAAAACAGCTAGTTGAGCAGCAATTGGTGCATCTATTTCAAGATTCACTTTTTGCTTCCTGGTTTGGCACCAAAGGTATTTTATTGGCAGAACAGGGGATTCTTTTACCAGGAGGAAAGCAGAAAAGACCAGATCGGATTATCCTAAATGAAAGTGAAGCTGTGATCGTGGATTTTAAAACGGGTGAGGCTCAAAGTCGCTATGCCAATCAAGTGAGAGAATACATGGAATTGGTGTCAAAGCTATCACAGAAGCCAACTAAGGGCTATTTATGTTATTTAGAAACAGGAGTAATAGAGGAAATCAATGCATAGTTTTTTAAGAAATACAGCCAAAGAAATCCTCGAAAGTGGAGTTGATCTGCAAAAGCTCACCGTCGTACTGCCTAATAGGCGAGCAGGATTATTTTTCACTCAACACCTTGGGAGTTTGATCAGCGAACCTACTTGGATGCCTGAAGTGAAGACTATCGAAGAGATATTCTATGATCTGGCAGGAAACAGACCTGCTGATGATTTGACCTTAATTTTTGAGTTGTATCGAGTCTACCAAGATCTCAATCCTGAAGCCGAGACTTTCGATCGATTCTATTTCTGGGGAGAAATGATCCTGAAGGATTTCAATGATGTGGATCAGTTCATGGCGGATGCTGGTAAACTCTACCATCATTTGTCTGAAATCAAGGAATTAGAGTCGGATTTGAGTTTTCTGACTGAGAGTCAAATAGATTTGATTCGGCAATTTTGGGCATCATTTGTAAATCAGGATAGGGATCATCAGGAGAAATTTTTGAAGTTCTGGCAATTGCTCAGTCCGCTTTACACAAGTTTTCAGTCTTCGCTTGCCGTATCCGGTTTGGCTTATTCCGGGATGTTGTATAGAAAAGTTGCTGAGGCTTTGGAAAGCATTCCTCGACCTGAGAAAGTGCATCATTTTGTTGGTTTTAATGCTTTCACAGGAACTGAAGAGGCTTTGATCAAGCATTACCTTACCGCTTTTGGAGCAAAGATTTATTGGGATATCGATGCCTATTATTTTGAAGATAAAGTACAGGAAGCTGGTTTATTTTTTCGTGATTATCAAAAGGACAAAATCTTTGGACCCACTTTTCCAGAACATATTCCCACCCAGATTGATGATAGAAAAGCAAAGATCAAGACCTATGCAACACCTCTGAAGACAAATCAGGCGAATTTGGTTGGTTCAATTCTGGAGAAAATTCCTGCTGGGGAAGCATGGGAAGAAACCGTGGTGATTTTGCCAGACGAGCAAATGCTCTTTCCTGTATTGCATACACTTCCTGTGCAAGTCGATAAGGTGAACGTAACCATGGGTTATCCTGTGAAAAATGCGCCGGTTTATTCCTTTTTGGAAGCTGTGCTGGAGATGCAGCGATTCATCAAAGAAGAGGATGGGAAAATATTGTTTTATCATACTGCCGTAAAAAATCTCTTAAGCTCCATCTATCTCAAAAGTGCCAATCCGGGATATGCTGAGAACTTGATGGAAGAAATGCAGCTTCTGAACCAAATTCATGTTTCAGCAGAAAAGCTTCATAAAGGGGGAGATTTATACCAGTTGATTTTCCAAAAATTGGAGAATGATTCTCTTTTTCATTATCTGGCTAAGCTAATGGAAGCTTTGGCTGAGCGATTGAAAGAGGAACCTTTGCAGCGTTCTTACTTGTATCAATGCTTCAAGCAACTAACGAGATTACGAGAGATTTTTGCAGGACAGGATATTCTTTCCATTAATAGGGAATTCTTTATTCGCCTTTTTCGTCAAGTTTTCCGGGAGGTCAAATTGCCATTCGAAGGAGAACCACTACAAGGTTTACAAATCATGGGCGTGTTGGAATCCAGAAACCTTGACTTCAAGCGAGTGATCATTTGCAATATGAATGAGGATAGTTTTCCGCCTTCTGCCGGGCTAAATTCCATGATCCCATTTAATATTCGAAAAGCCTTTGGCTTGCCAGTGCAAGAGCAGAATGACTCGATTTATGCCTATACCTTCTATAGATTATTGCATAGTGCGGATGAAGTTCACATGATTTATACTACAGCTTCCGATCAGGGAAAAGCTGGAGAAAAGAGCCGTTACATGCAGCAAATGGGAGTGGAGCTTGGAAGAGAGATGGAGGAAGAGGTTGTTTTCATACCTATCGATCAGAAATCTCCGGAAGAGATTACGATCCAAAAGGATTCAGAAGTTTTAAGCCTGCTGGACAAGTATCTGATCGATGAGCATGGAAAATCGCAGACTTCATTTTCACCGTCTGCCCTAAGCGTATTTCTGGATTGTAGGCTGAAATTCTACCTTCAATATCTGGCAAATATTCAGGAAAAGCAGGAGGTAAGTGAGGAGATCGACGCTGCAGTTTTTGGAAATCTGGCTCACCTGAGCATGGAGATTTTATACCAGGATTTTGCGAAGCGAAGGAATAGAACTTTGCTGGAAAAGACAGATTTCGATGAGTTGAGTAAGAATTGGGTGTTTCCGGCAATTGAGAAGGCCATACGCCAATTCTACCATTTAGAAGATGAAGTAGATACAAAACTGAATGGGCAAATGGCCATCGCACGTGATGTGTTGCAGAAATATTTGCATCAGATATTGAAAATTGATGAGGATTCTACGCCATTTAAGTTGATTTCTCTGGAGAAAGAGAAAAAATATACTGCGGGCCTGCCTATTGAAACCTCCGCAGGAATGCAAACAGTGTCTTTAAAAGGAATCATTGACCGTGTGGATGAGCATAACGGTTCTGTAAGGCTGATCGATTACAAATCAGGTCAGGACAATAAGACTTTCCCTGATGTAGAGTCACTTTTTGATCGTGAGCATAAGTCCCGAAATAAAGCAGCGATGCAAACGATGTTTTATGGATTGATCTATCAGGCTACAAATCCTAGCAATACCTTGCCTCTTAAACCCGCCATTTTCAATCTAAGGGAAATGTTTGGGGATGATTTCAATCCATATTTACAACAGAAACTGCCTTATAAGACAGGTATTGAAGTTGATGATTACAGACAATTTGAACAGGATTATAGGGCAGGTCTAAAATCACTTTTGGAGGATATCTACAATCCTGAAGTTCCTTTTGACCAAACAGATGATTTGAAAAAATGTGGTTATTGTCCGTATAAGGAAATTTGTGGGAGGTGATTTTAAATAGTGATCATTTTCGCTCAAAAAAGAGAAGCAAATAGTTCAATACATAATCCCGATTCTGAAAACTATACTTCTATATAAATATTCAGTTTGGTTCAAGGAGCTGAATCCAGGTGGTAGTTGATCCGAAGCGATGGTCTGTGTACCTAGATTGGCCAAACTTCCTAGGAAATAGGAAATGTCCTGTCTTTTGTAGGCAATACTCAGTGAAAGGGCAGAATTGCCTTTGTGGGAAGGAAAGCTGACACCAAAGGAAGGACTAAACATCAAGCCCCCACGGTACCAGCTTTTACTCCATTCATTCTCTATTTCTTCCTCCAAAATGGCCGACCCAATACCCAAATCTAAACCACCAAAGATTTTTGGCTTGCCTTCCTTTCCCAGGAAACCACGGTATCCAAAGGCAAATGGGATGATAGAAATTGTTTCATATTGGTCGAAACCCACTGAAAAACCTACTATATGATTTCTGCTGATTCTTGCACCATGAAAACTCATGAGCGTGAAATCTGTTCTTCTTTCGGTAGTGCCATCCCATTGTTCAGCGCTACGTCCCGCTAACAGCCCGATTTCAGTTTGTCCAAAATATAATTTATCCTGAGCCAAGCAGTCTATACAGGTCAGAAAAAGACCTAAGCAAATAAAGGTAAATGCTTTATTTAACATCAGTAATCAATATACGTTGACTGGATTGCTCACCTGAATACAGCTAAGTTTTTCAAGTTTATTTGGGTTGCTGTAGTCAAATTGACAAACTCCATCGGGACCGATTACGATTAGAGATTTTGGTCCAGGGATCAAATCCACAGATTTCTGACTGGTGAGAAACTCAAGTTGATTTTGATCAATGGACATCACATCAGATACATTGAAGCTTTTTAAGCCGTGGACACCTTCAGCTATATAAAGAAAATCTCCCGCCAAACCCAGTCCATGTGGGTGCAGCATGGGATAAGACTTTTTGAGAGTGGGGCTGTAGGGATTTTTAATATCGATTACATGAAGTTCATTTACCCCATTACAAGCAGTTCCAACTCGAAGGGTCACAAAAGCGAAATCTTCATTAACTACTACGGGATCGCAAGCTTGAACATGCTCATAAACAGCCATACGGGTAGGAGAGCTAGGTGTGCTGGCATCGTAAATGTGCATGCCAAAATTGGAACCTATGAATAGCTTATCCTGAAAAGGGAAAATTGTTTCTATACCCCAGCCTAGATCGATTGGTTTTACATAAGAAGGATTAACTGGATTTTCCACATCAAAGACCCGTAGCGTAGATTCATCAACTGCGTAAAGGTGGTGATTGTTAAGCGTGAATCTAGCCATGGAACCGCCTGTACCGTAGCTCTGAGCTGCTGCAGAATAGTTAGCAGAAAAACTCATTCTTGAATCCATAAGCCATCCACCCTCAAATTGCCAGTTGGGGTTTTCTGAAGTAAGTACTGTGTCCTTAAACGTGATTATTTCACCAGTTTCATGGTAATACATATGAGTGAAGACATCTTCAACTCTTTTGATAAGTTTAATGTTGGTAATTTTGCTGATGTCAAATGCCAGTAGATCCACATAATTATCCGCGTAAAGGATGTTGCCATTAACAGCCATATCCACGTTACCTGCAATGGGTATAAAGCTCAAATTAATTGGGTTCGCAGGATCCTCATTATCTAGAATGTGAATTCCCTTTGTGGGCTCATTGATGAAAAGATAATCCTCATAGATGTAAATTTTGCCAGGATTGTCCAAAGGCTGAGCTGGCTCAGTAGTGATTACTCTTGCCCTGATATCGCTCATTTCATAATACACAGGCATCATGGTTTGATAGGTATAAGTGGAAGTTATTTCATCCTGACAGGAGGAAAATATCAAAACTGTCAGCAAGAAAAGTGCGGAGGAGTAGAAGGATTTCATTTGGCTTTAGTTTAGTGATATAAAAGTATGTGACTAGAAGACGAAACCAAACATTGATATGCTACATGTCAAGATGTTAAAATATGATTTTTTTGAACTTCATAAATAATTAAGCTGCAATCTGAAGTTTTTTTTTGGGAGAGTGAAAGTTCCTTTTAGCATTCCAAGTACCGATTATTATGGAGATCTTTATTTAAAATATGTGACGAAAAAGGCGATTAAAATAGGGAGTACATTCAATTTGTACATACTAAAGTTTGACCTTAAGAAAAGTTTAACCGATTAGTTTGAATGCTAATTTTTCAAACTAATCGGTTAAATTGTGTCAAACTTTTTAGCATATGACACTGGAGAAAAAATACTGTTTAAACTGTAATGCGGTGATCCAAGGCAGAATCGATAAGAAGTTCTGTGATGATCAATGCCGTAATTCCTACAACAATCAGCAAAATGCCTTTTCGACCAATTACATCCGAAGAGTAAATCACAGCTTGAAAAAGAATCGGAATATTTTGGAATCAATCATTCCTGAAGGTGAGGAGATGGCAAAAACAACACGGGAAAGACTTCTACGTGATGGTTTTCAATTCAAATATTTCACACATCTCTACGAAACCAAAAAGGGTAATATCTATCATTACTGCTATGATTATGGCTTTCTGGCATTAGAAGGTGACTGGTATTTGGTCGTGAAAGGAAAGGAAGTTTAGCGCCAAGGAAGTATTTGAACGCTTACCTCGCAGTAAATTGGTACTTTTGGGGGTGTCAGAAAAACAACAAGATTCCACCGCCCAGTATCTCAAAAGCCTTTTGATTGAAAGCCTCAACGAAATGCAAACTGAGTTTATCTCCAGAGCAGCCAAAAATCCCCATCTCGTACTTTTATCTCCAACTGGTTCAGGAAAGACAGTTGCCTTTCTCATTCCACTTTTGAATTCCCTGAAAGAAAATGTACGGGAAGTACAGGCCTTGATTATCGTGCCTTCCAGGGAATTGGCGATCCAGATCGAGCAGGTTTTCAAAGGCATGAGAACTCCATTTAGAGTGAGTACCGTTTACGGAGGCCACTCATCCAAATTGGAATCAAATAGCTTGGGTGAATCACCGGATGTAATTATAGGTACACCAGGAAGACTTGCTGACCATATAGAAAGAGAATCTTTTGATCCTAAAACCATCCAAACAGTGGTCTTGGATGAGTTTGATAAATCACTTCAAATGGGCTTTCATGAGCAACTAAAGGTGATTTTTGCAGCGCTAAATGGACAACAAAGACATTTACTTACTTCGGCAACTGTATTAAAGAGATTGCCTGATTTTCTTCCATTCGTAGACCATCGCACAATTAATTTTTTAAAGGATGTGATTGAGTCTAAGCTAGAGCTAAAAGTTGTCCATAGTTCAAGTAAGGAAAAAGGGGAAACGCTGATGCGTTTGGTAGCAGGATTTCAGGATGAGTCCTGTATCGTTTTTTGTAATCACCGGGATGCGGTGGATAGACTTAGCACCCTGCTAAAGGATTACGACTATTACCACTCGGTTTTGCACGGTGGCTTGGAACAGATAGACAGAGAAAAGAATTTGATCAGATTTCGAAGCAAAGTCACCAATCTGTTGATTGCAACTGATTTGGCATCAAGGGGATTGGATATTCCGGAGATCAAGCATGTGGTTCACTATCAATTGCCTCCGAAGGAAGATGCGTTTATTCACAGGAATGGAAGAACAGCCAGAATGCATGCAGAGGGTTTGTCTTATCTGATTTTGGCAAATGATGAGTCAAGACCAGATTACATCGATGAATTCATTGAGGAATTTAAAGTAGGTGAGAAGCTCGTGCCGCCAGTTACTCAGGAATGGACTTGCCTCTATGTAAGTGCCGGCAAAAAGGATAAAGTAAGCAAGGGTGATATCGTAGGAATGCTGACTAAAAAAGGTGGGCTGAGTAGTGCTGAGATCGGATTGATTACCATCATGGACTTTGCATCTTATGTTGCTGTGAAAAGTAATTTGGTTCAGAAACTTTTGCCCAAACTGAAAAATGAGCGGGTGAAGAAAGTGAAGGTGAAGATTGAGGAAGCGAACTAGAATGCAGTGGGCAGTCTCAGAGATCAGTTTTCAGTACTAATATTTGCATATAGTTAATCTTGAACTTCCATTGCCTGTTTTTTGAATTGCGAATATCCTTATCTTGATAAATCAAAACAATCAAGAAATCAAATGAAAAAACGCGTCACAGGGATCGGTGGTATTTTTTTCAAAGTAAAAGACCCTGCTAAAACTAAAGATTGGTATCAAGAGCATTTAGGCCTAAATACAGATGCCTATGGAGCTACTTTTGAATGGCGAACTGCTGACAATGCCAATCAGAAAGGATTCACTCAGTGGTCTCCAATGAAAGATGATACCCAATATTTCAAGCCTTCGGAAAAAGACTTTATGGTCAATTATCGAGTGGAAAACCTGGTCGAATTGGTGAAGGAATTAAAGGCTGAAGGGGTAACGATTCTCGATGAAATTGATGATACCGAATACGGCAAATTTGTACACATTTTAGATCCGGATGGGCATAGCATAGAGCTTTGGGAGCCAGTGGACGAGTTTTATGATGAAATGGTAAAAGGTAAAACAACAAGTTAATCTATGAGTGAAATAAAAATTCAACATGAATATGATGGAAAGAGAGGCTCGTTCTATTTGGAAGAAGGAGCTAAGCGATTTGCTGAAATGGTTTATGTGATGGCTGGACCGAAGAAAATGATCATTGAGCACACAGAGGTAGATGATAGTTTACAAGGCCAAGGCGTAGGTCTAAAACTCCTAAAGGAACTGGTAGATTATGTGCGTAAGGAGGAAATCAAGGTTATCCCGCTTTGTCCATTTGCCAAAGCGATGTTTAAGAAAAAGGAAGAATTGCAGGATGTTTTAAACTAAAGTTTTTAAAAAAAGAGTGTCCAGATAAGCCATACCAAGGTAAGGATCACCATGATGGCGAAGAAGTATCCGCTCCTAGAGAAAGAAGAATATCTGCTATTTCTGTACTTGATACTTTCATCAATGCTTTTTAGGTCAGCTTTATCCATGTTTTTCTCACGAGTAACCCCATCAGGTCTTGATGATTTGGGACGGATTTTTCCCAGATTTCGATTCTCCTTCGAAGACTTGTTTGCTGAAGAAATAAAGCCGGCTCCTCTTATCATTATCAACTAATTATATTTTAAAGTAATGGTTTCTTATGAAATAGAAAAGAACTTGTCTCTACAGGATTTTATTTATGTACTGACTGATTCAGGATTGGGAGAGAGAAGGCCAATGAATGACCCCGAGCATTTAGAAAGAATGCTTCGTAATTCTAATATGGTGATTGTTGCACGGGATTCAGGACAAGTGGTTGGAGTGTTGCGGGGTTTATCTGATTTTTCCTACAGAACTTTTGTAGCAGATTTGGCTGTAATCTCCGCTAAGCAAGGTCATGGCATTGGACGCGGGATGCTGCAATTTGCAAGGACTTTGGCTCCAGAAGCAAGATTGATTCTATTTTCGGCAGAAAATGCAACAGGATTTTACCAAAAAATCGGTTTTCACTTACATGAGCGTTGCTATCAATTGAAGGTTGGCGAGAAACTATGCTGATTTTTCGCTAAACTGCTAATTATTAAACCAGCCAACCAAATTTCATATGAGAAAAATAGTACTATCGGGGCTAGCCGTGATGCTTTCTTACGGCCTTTACGCTCAAAAAACATACATCCATGCAGGTAAACTGATAGATGTTAAGAATAAAAAAACACTTAGCGAACAGACAATTATTGTAGAAAATGATAAGATACTGTCTGTCGTTTCGGGTTATTCCACTCCTGGATCCGAGGATTCTGAGATTGATTTAAAAAATAGCACAGTGATGCCTGGCCTAATGGATATGCATGTGCATATAGAAGGAGAAACTAGCCCGACAAGGTATGTGGATGGATTCAGAAATAATGAAGCAGATATAGCTTTTAACAGCATCGGATTTGCTGAAAAGACCATCATGGCAGGGTTTACCACCGTCCGTGACTTAGGTGGATCGGGAGTAAATATTGCCTTGAGAAATGCCATCAATTCTGGAAAGGTGACAGGTCCACGTATTTATACTGCAGGTAAGTCCATCGCACCCACAGGAGGACATGCAGATCCTACTAATGGCGTAAGGAGAGATTTGATGGGAGATCCGGGACCTGATCAAGGCGTAATAAATGGTCCGTATGATGCGCGAAAAGCCGTAAGGCAAGCGGTGAAATACGGGTCTGATTTAATCAAAGTAACTGCCACAGGTGGTGTTTTGTCCGTAGCAAGAGACGGTTCAGCTCCTCAGTTCCAACAGGATGAATTGGATGCTATAGTAGCTACTGCAAAGGATTTTGGAATAATGGTAGCAGCACATGCCCACGGAGATGAGGGAATGCAACGCGCGATTAGAGCTGGAGTTACTTCGATAGAGCATGGTACGATGATGTCCGATGAGACTATGGATTTGATGAAGGAGAGAGGCACCTGGCTAGTACCTACCATCACTGCTGGGATGTCCGCTGCAGCTTTTGCAGAAATCCCCGGTTATTATCCGGAGGTGGTTGCCCAAAAGGCAAAAAGAATAGGAGCACAGATACAGGAGACATTTGGAAAAGCCTATAAGAAAGGAGTGAAAATTGCTTTCGGAACCGATGCCGGTGTGTTCGCGCACGGGGATAATTACAGAGAGTTCATTTATATGGCTGAAGTAGGCATGCCTAATTTGGATGTGATTCAATCCGCCACACTGACTAACGCACAATTTTTAGGAATAGAGGATAAATTGGGTTCTATTGAAGCAGGAAAATTAGCTGATATTATAGCTGTAGCTGGAGATCCCGAGCAAGACATCTCCGTGATGAAAAATGTGGTGTTCGTTATGAAGGAAGGCAAAGTTGTCAAAGATTAACATTTTGGAATGTACACGTTCTAAAATTTTTTAGACCATTTAAATACGATCAAATTAAATAATTATGAAAAGCAGAATTCTACTTGTCTTATGTTTTATATCATTTCTGGCAAATGCCCAGGAAAAATTCGAAAAGAAAAAAGAGGAGGATCCAAAAGCTCAGGTTTTTAAATCCAAGCAGTCAGTTATGATCGACGGAAAAACGATCAATCTTAATGCTGAGGCCGGGACTTTTGAATTAAAAGATGAGAATAATAAACCAATAGCTCTGTTTGGGTTTACAGCCTATTTTAAAGAAAATCCTGAAAAAAACCGGCCAATTGTATTTTCATACAATGGTGGTCCGGGCAGTTCTTCCTATTGGTTGCATATGGGAATTATGGGTCCAAAAAGAATCGTGGTTGATGATCCAAATTACAATGCCAGTGCACCATACGAGTTAACTAATAATGAGTTCTCTATTTTGGATGTGGCAGATGTGGTAATGATGGATCCAGTAGGAACAGGTTTGAGCGTGCCAATAGGAGAGGCTACGGGTAAGGATTTCTGGGGAGTGGATCAGGATATTCGAAGTGTCAGTTTATTTATAATGCAGTTTTTGAAAGCACATGATCGCCTTAATTCTCCTAAGTATATTTTGGGAGAGAGTTATGGTACTTTTAGAAATGCAGGAGTGATGAGCTATTTATTGGATAGAGGTTATGCTTTGAATGGAGTGATCATGGTTTCCTCTGTATTTGATTTGAGAACTTTATTCTTCGTTCCTACAGAAGACATTTCCTACGTGGCCTATTTGCCAACTATGGCAGCCACGGCATGGTACCATGATAAAGTTCAGAACAAAGGAGATGATTTAGCTTCATTTGTGGAAGAAGTGAGGCAGTTCACTGAGAATGAGTATTCTCCGGCGCTTTTCAAGGGAAGTAATCTTTCTGAATCCTCCAAGAATTCAATCGCAGAAAAGCTGCAGAATTATACAGGAATCAGCGCGGCTATTTGGAAGCGGGCCGATTTGAAAATGGATGCGGGAGAGTTTTTTCAGGAATTGCTTCGTGATGAAGGAATGACTGTAGGTCGTCTTGATTCAAGATATAAGGGCATTAACCTTGATCCAATGTCTATGAATGCATTCACAGACCCTCAAAGTGATGCAATTTCACCGGCGTACACGATGGGATTCCTCGATTATTTTCATGGAACTTTGGGAGTAAGCAAAGACTTGAACTACTCCACTTCGGCTTACAGCAAGGAGGGGTTTAAGTGGGATTGGTCGCATAGAGGAAATCAGTATTGGGGAACTGATGGAGCCGTTACTACATTGCCAGATATGGCTGACGCATTAAGCAAAGATCCTAACATGCAGGTCTTGATTCTTAATGGATATTATGATCTTGCTACTGTTTTTTATGGCGTAGAACATTCTATCTCGCATTTGGGACTGCCAAAATCAGCTTCAGATCGAATTAAAATGACTTATTATGAAGCTGGTCATATGATGTATACTGATTTGCCTTCTGCAAAACTCTTTCGTGAAGATGTAAGAAAGTTTATTCTTGATACCTTAAGAAAGTAATGATTTGCTATTGACAGATAAATAAAGAAATATATAAAACATGTGATTTTCAGTCCTGGAATTTCATGTAGTGAATAGAAAATGTAAACTTAAGTAGAAGCTAAAACTTTGATTATTTATATACATTAATAGTATGAAGGTTCAGGAGAGAATTCTCTTGAACCTTTATTTTAATCAACATTTTTTGGTAGGAAATTCTGGGGGATGATTATAAAATAAAATCCCTTTTAGATATACTTTTCCATCTGCATTCTGATTTTATCCAGAGTCAGAGGCTTTTCTAAAAATCCTGAAACTATGCTATACTCTTGGGCTTTGAATCTGTCCTGATAATCTATAGAACTAGATAGAATTACAATTTTGTCCGACCTGTCGGAGTGCATTTTTTGGTACTTATCCAAAAACTCCCAGCCATTCAACACAGGCATATTTATATCCAAAAAAATAAGAAGCGATTGCTTCGGATCAATATCCTTTAATTTAATTAGTGCTTCCTCACCTTCCAGAAATTCTATAATGTTCTCAGTTATACCAACTTTTCCAATCAGCCTTTTATTTATAAGGTTATTTATTGGGTCATCATCCACTAGAAAAATGGTGTCAAATTGGATCATCGAGTTATTTAAGGTAGAAAAAGGTGTTTTTGACTAAGCCAAAATACAATTAATACTGATCCAAGAAAAAGGTTTAACTACCTTTTTTATTTTAATTGCCATGATAGACTAGTATTCAGGCAATAAAAAAGGAGATCCAACGGATCTCCTTTAATACTATTTAATAAAGTGACTATTACATCATGCCACCCATTCCTCCGCCGCCCATTGGAGGCATTGCAGGAGATTCGTCTTTTACGTCAGCTACTACACATTCGGTAGTCAATAGAAGTGCTGCGATGGAAGCTGCATTCTCAAGAGCTAGACGAGTTACTTTAGTAGGATCGATTACTCCTGCGCTGAACAAGTCTTCGTAGACGTCAGTTCTTGCATTGTAACCATAATTACCTTTATTTTCTCTGATCTTGTTGATCACCACAGAAGGCTCACCACCCGCATTGGAAACGATAGTTCTCAACGGAGATTCGATAGCTTGTCTGATGATATTGATACCAGTATCTTCATCTTCATTAAGACCTTTAAGATCGTTAAGTGCTTCAGCTGCTCTTACTAGAGCAACACCACCACCTACAACAACGCCTTCTTGAACGGCAGCTCTAGTTGCATGAAGTGCATCATCAACACGGTCTTTTTTCTCTTTCATTTCTACTTCAGTAGCAGCACCTATGTAAAGGATAGCTACACCACCAGAAAGTTTAGCAAGTCTTTCTTGCAATTTCTCTCTGTCGTAGTCTGAAGTAGTTTTGTCAATCTGAGCTTTGATTTCAGCGATTCTGCCTTTGATAGCAGCTGCATCACCAGCACCATTCACAAGAGTAGTGTTGTCCTTGTCAATGTTGATTTTCTCAGCTCTACCAAGCATGTCGATAGTAGCATTTTCCAGTTTGAAACCTCTTTCTTCAGAGATTACTGTTCCGCCAGTAAGGATAGCGATGTCTTCCAACATAGCTTTTCTTCTGTCACCGAAACCTGGAGCTTTCACAGCTGCCACTTTCAAGGCACCTCTGATTTTGTTTACTACAAGAGTAGCAAGAGCTTCTCCGTCTACATCTTCAGAAATGATTACTAGACCTTTTCCTGACTGAGCTACTGGCTCAAGAACTGGAAGCAATTCTTTCATCGAAGAGATCTTCTTGTCGTAGATCAAGATGTAAGGCTGCTCTAATTCTACTTCCATTTTCTCCGTGTTAGTCACGAAGTAAGGAGAAAGGTAACCTCTGTCAAACTGCATACCTTCTACAGTTTTCACTTCAGTTTCAGTACCTTTTGCTTCTTCTACAGTGATCACACCGTCTTTACCTACTTTGTCCATTGCGTTAGAAATCATTGTTCCGATTTCCTCGTCATTGTTAGCAGATACAGTCGCTACTTGAGCGATTTCTTTAGATGTAGAGATTTGCTTAGAATCAGCTTGAAGTTGCTTAACAACAGCAGAAACTGCTTTGTCAATACCTCTTTTAAGATCCATTGGGTTAGCTCCAGCAGCTACGTTTTTGATACCTACGCTGAAGATAGATTGTGCTAGGACAGTTGCAGTAGTAGTACCGTCACCTGCATTGTCAGCAGTTTTGGAAGCTACTTCTTTTACCAACTGAGCACCCATATTTTCGATTGGCTCTGCCAATTCGATTTCTTTAGCTACAGATACACCATCTTTAGTGATGGTAGGTGCGCCAAATTTTTTGTCTATAATCACATTACGTCCTTTAGGACCCAATGTCACTTTTACTGCATCAGCAAGTGCATCAACGCCTTTCTTCAGCTGATCTCTTGCACTTGTGTTGAAAAATAATTGCTTAGCCATATTGTTAAATATTTTGGTTAACGTTTAGGGTTGATTAATTAAAGGATTGCAAAGATGTCTGACTCTCTCATGATCAGGTAGTCACTACCTTCTACATTCAATTCAGTACCTGAATATTTGCCGTACAATACTGTATCGCCAACTTTTACAGTTAAAGGCTCATCTTTTTTGCCATTTCCTACTGCCACTACAGTACCTTTTTGTGGTTTTTCTTTAGCCGTATCCGGGATATATAGACCGGAAGCTGTTTTTTCTTCAGCTGCAGCAGGTTGTACCAAAACTCTGTCTGCAAGAGGTTTGATGTTCACATTTGACATAGTATAAATTCGTTTAAGGTTAGATTAAAATGTACTTGCCTATTAGCACTTCCTGTGCCAAGGAAGGTTTAAGGCCAAAGGCTGACAAATCGGCTGTTATTAGTTAAGGAAATGCGCAATAGTTGTGATTTTTTTGACAGGATTGACTGCCATTTTTACTTTCGGTACTTCATAATTGTCAGAAATTCGTAATTTAATTCCAAACCTATATCCTATGAAATCTCTACCTAAAAACTGGATTACCGAAGGTCACATCGATTTTGAATACAAAAAGTATCAATTGCTGGCCTATTTACAGGAAACTAATAAACATTTCAATGAGATGAAGCTTTATCCCTCTCTCAGCGAATTGATCGATCATTACAAGTACCTCAACGATCTGAAATCAGGAAGTTCTGAGTTGACTAAGCTCTTTCCGAAGAAATTGGATTCTATTGACTTTCAAAAAGGAAAATTGAATTACCAATCTAAGGTAGATGATGACGGAATAATGAAAGAGCTTTCCCTGATTACAGAGTTTGCCTTACCAAAGTTGGTATCCCAAATAGAGGAGGGGAAGATAATTTATGACTATGTGGAAGATCAACTCGAATTTGAACCTGTTGGTATCGTCCCTATTTATAATCAGGAAGGCTACATTTTACTGTCTAGAGAGAAAAAAAATGAAGTTCATGCGTTCCGTTACAAATCAAGCTTACTTCGGTTTGCGGGAGAGAGGTTTCGTAGCATCAGCATGTGGTTGGTAGGTGTTTTTCAGAAAAGCTTAGTCAACACACTAGAAAAGATCAAAATGGATCTGATCAGGGAAATAAAAGAACTTCCAAATCCGGCTACTTGGAGAATCCATAGCCATCAGGAATTTCCTATTGAAGAGACACTGATACCTATAAGCAAGCGTCTTTTATTAAAGTCTGTTTCGGTATAAGCTACTCGTTCAAAAAAGCTTTTTATCAAACTTTACTAAGCTGAAAATAAAAAAGTCTGCCCTTCTTAGAGCAGACTTTAAAATATCTTTAGCTATTGCTTAGTTACCTGAAGTAGTATCAGTAGTCTCTGCTGGAGTTTCTTCAGTAGCTGCAGGAAGCAAGTTTTCAGATTCACCAAAGGATGGTGCTACTACTTGCTGCTTAGCATTCTCAATATTTGGAGATGAGAATTGATTTGACTGCGCCCCTGTGTAAAAAGCTGAGGATGCCAATGATAATACCAAGATTGAAATAGCCAAAACCCAGGTTGCTTTTTCAAGGACATTTCCAGTTCGGGTCACACCCATTATCTGAGAAGCACTGCCTCCAAATGCTGCACCAGCTCCACCTTTAGAATTCTGTCCTAGGATAACCAATATTAGCAATACAGCTAAAATCAGAATAATTGTAATTAATAAAGTAAACATATAATGTGGGTGTTAATCTTTCAGTTTTTCGATCAAGTCCGCAAAGTAAGTCCTTTTATCCGGAAACTTCAATACCAACTTCTCATAAATTTCCGCAGCTAATTGCGTTTTGCCCTGTTTGGCTAGAATTTTTGCATAAGATTCTGAAATCAGATTATCATTGATCTTAGTACTTGAGGCAGCGAGATTTTCTGTATTTTGGTTTGCTTGGATCTCTTTGATCGTGGCTAGTTTGATTGACTTTTTACTAAAAGCCCTGATGAGGTCTATTTGTTCTTTTTTCTTCTCATCAACTATTTCTTTTTTCTCCTTCTTCTTAATAGTTTCAATCAGATCATCTTTAGGAAGTTTTCTCCTCCTAGGCTTCGGCTTTTCAGCTTCGGTTTTGTCTTCTCTCTCTACTGAACTTGGGGAAATATCTATTTTTTCATCCGTATATACCTCTGTCTGTAATGGTTCAATTATAGGAGAATCAATACTTTCTTTTGGCTTTTCTATAAATGATTTAAGCCAGATTCTATCAGGACTGGTGATTGCAGCAAATCCTAAGGAAGGAATATTTTGAGTTCCGTTTTGTAAAAATTCATAGCGGGCCATCAGCACATGCGGAATCTGAAAATAGGGAAAATTCTCCAGCACTTTTTGCAGTTGAGTTATTTCACTGCTATCTAATGCATCGGCTTTATGGACTATATCTAAAAATTGGACTGCGTTCACTTATGTTTTTTTTAGCTTATATATAGGCAAATTACCAGTTTGCAACAGTATTGGTAAATATATCCTGAATTATACTTGTAAAAATCTCCTCAACCAACTCATCTTCTACATCCAAAAAAGTAGAAGTCCTAGGATCGTAATCCTTGAAGAAGGAAAAACTTCTTTTTAGGTTTTCCTCTTCGTTGGTCATATTGATGTATTCTACATCCACACTAATTGTCAGACGCATATTACCTGCTCTGTCTGGTAGATTGGCATTACCGCTGGATACAGCGGCTTGTGGGGTCAAAGTATATCTACTGATAGCTCCCATAAATTGTAAATCCCCATTTGACCTTACTAATTCAAGCTGGGTATTACGCTGATAGTATTCTTTAAGAGCTTCAGTGAATTTCTGCTCAATATTGGCAGGACCTCCCCCTGAGTCATTGAAGAAATTTTCCACAGTGAAAGTACTTACCTCATCATAATTAATATTGGTACCTGTGAAGCTGTATCTTACCGCGCAGCTTTGGAAAAAGATCATGACCAAGCCAAGTGCAATGGTTTTAAGCTTATTGGTCAATTTCATATTGTTTGATCTTACGGTAAAGCGTTCTTTCTGAGATTCCTAGGTCACTTGCAGCATATTTCCTTTTATTGTTATGCTTGCGCAAAGCTCTGAGAATCATTTCTTTTTCTTTCTTCTCCAGAGAAAGGGAGTTGTCGTCTTCTTCATGGATAATATCTTCTATGGCATCATCTTCATAATTATCATTTTTGGATGATGAGGATTTTTGAGAATCGATTACTAAAGGAACGTAACTAGGGTTGGATTCCGTACTTTCTTTTGGAGTAAATCCGCTGTCCATGTCTTCGAAAAGCCCCTGATGTTTTTGAATGATGTTTTGATTTAGCCCGCCATTTTGATAGGATTCCAAGACGAGTTTCTTCAACTCATTCATGTCTTTCTTCATATCAAAAAGAACTTTATACAGCAAATCCCTTTCGGAAAAGTCAGTAGCATCACTGCCCTTTGACATGCTAGGAAGAGCCATAGGAAGGCGGGAATTGTCCGAAGGTAAATACTTCGAAAGCGTATGCGCGTCCACTTCCCGCTCATTTTCCAAAAGTGAAATTTGCTCTGCTATATTTTTCAGCTGGCGGATGTTGCCGGGGAAAGAATAACGCATTAAAGCTGCCTGTGCTTCCCGATCCAAGGAAATTGGGCGAACATTATATTTTTCAGAAAAATCTGATGTAAACTTTCTGAATAGTAAAACCACGTCTTCTCCACGCTCTCTGAGGGGAGGTACAAAAATGGGAACAGTATTGAGCCTATAATAAAGATCTTCTCTAAACCTGCCTTTTTCTACGGCATTAAGAAGCTTAACATTGGTAGCAGTGATGACTCTAACATTCGTTTTGAGAACTTTCGAGGAACCCACTTTGATGAATTCTCCATTTTCCAAAACCCGTAGAAGTCGAGCCTGAGTACCCAGAGGCATTTCACCTATCTCATCCAAAAAGATTGACCCGCCGTCAGTGACTTCGAAATATCCTTTTCTTGCTTCATGGGCACCAGTGAAAGATCCCTTCTCGTGCCCGAATAGCTCAGAATCTATTGTGCCTTCAGGAATAGCTCCACAGTTGATCGCAATGAATTTACCATGCTTACGAAGGCTGAGTGAATGGATGATCTTTGAGAAACTTTCTTTACCACTTCCGCTTTCGCCTGTAATTAGCACCGTCATATCGGTAGGTGCTGCTTGCATAGCTACTTGAATCGCATGATTCAGAAGTGGACTGTTACCTATGATACCGAAGCGTTGTTTTACGCTCTGTATTTCCGGATTTTCAATCATTAATGTTTCGGGTTTATTTCAATCACTTCACCAAAAAGCGTTGCAGGAGTGCAATCCGTGATTTTCACTTTTAAATAATCGCCACCGGAGAAGTTACCAGCAGGAACAATCACTACTTTATTTGCCGAGTTTCTACCTTTAAAATCATCGGCTGATTTCTTCGAAGCACCTTCAACCAAGATAATTTGCTCTTTCCCTAAGTCAAGCTTATTTCTGTTTAGGGATGTTTCACTTTGTTTTTTGATGACTTCAGAAAGTCTTCTTTTTTTCACCTCCAAAGGAATATCATCAGGATATTTTTTTGCGGCTAATGTTCCTGGTCTTTCTGAATAGAAGAACATATAAGAAAAATCAAATTGTACGATATCCATCAAGGAAAGTGTTTCTAGGTGTTCTTCCTCAGTTTCACTGCAAAACCCTGTAATCATGTCAGACGAAATGCCGCACTCCTGGCCAAGAATCTCCCTGATTTTAGCTACACGCTCCAAGTACCATTCCCTATCATAGGTTCTATTCATCATATCCAGCACGCGGGAATTACCGCTTTGTGCTGGCAAATGGATGTATTTGCAAATATTATCGTACTTCTTCATCGTATACAAGACATCGTCTGTAATGTCTTTAGGATGAGAAGTGGAAAATCTTACCCTAAGCATTGGATCCACTAAAGCCACCATTTCCAGTAAGTTGGCAAAATTGATGACAGTACTTACTTCCTGTTCCTTTTTATTAAGTCTGGCTTTATTGTTCTCTTCTGGCGACCACTTGTAGCTATCAACATTTTGACCTAAAAGGGTGACTTCTTTATAACCTTTTGAGAAAAGATCTTTTGCCTCCCGAACAATGGAATGTGGATCACGGCTTCTCTCTCTACCGCGCGTAAAAGGCACTACACAGAAAGAACACATATTGTCACATCCCCGCATAATTGAAATGAATGCGGTAATACCATTGGAATTCAAACGGACAGGAGAGATATCTGCGTATGTTTCTTCTCTTGAAAGAAATGTGTTTACTGCTTTTTGTCCATCTTCTGCTATGGACAGTAGATTTGGAAGATCCCTGTAAGCATCTGGGCCTACTACTATATCCACTATTTTTTCTTCTTCCAAAAGTTTCTCTTTAAGCCGCTCAGCCATACATCCTAAAACTCCAATAGTCATTTCTGGCTTACTTCTCTTAGCTCTTTGGAAATCCGACAAGCGTTTCCTCACGGTTTGTTCGGCTTTTTCGCGGATTGAACAAGTATTGAGGAAAATCACGTCAGCCTGATAAAAATCTGAGGTGGTATCAAAACCCCCTTCTTTCATGATTGAAGCAACCACTTCGGAATCTGCGAAATTCATGGCGCATCCGTAGCTCTCGATATAAAGCTTTCTTTTCTTACCAGTATCCTCATCTATAGTGGTTTTGAAGTCACATGCTCGTGCTTCTTCACTTGAGATGATATCAATGTCTGTAATTAAATTATTCATGTAACTTCTTCTTTCCTTCTTTCGGATGGCGAAATTACAAAAATGCGGACAAAATGGCAGAAAGACTCTTCCTTTATTTTGTTAAATAACTTTAGGCTCTTCAATAGGGATCAAATGTCCAAAAGTGTAGACTAACAAACTGTCTTATTCCTCAAAAGGAATTTTCAACTGTTCTCCAAAATGCTGATGCTCTTCCACACTATTAAGGTTAGATATTCCAAGTCCCAACAAACGGATTGAATTTTCAAAAGGCTCCTGCAGCAAAAGTTCTTTGGCAATTTCCCAGATATTTTCCTCATCGGGATATTGCTCTTGTGTTTTACTGCGAGTTTGCTGAGTGAAGTCGGAAAACTTTATCTTCAGTGTAATAGTACGCCCTTTAATTCCTGATTTTTTGATTCGCCTGATTAATTCATCACTTATAGGCTTCAATGCCAGAAGTAAATCTTCTGTAGCTGATAGGTCATTTGCAAATGTGTTTTCAGCACTGAGGGATTTACGGATTCTATCCGGCTGAACTGCAGAGAGATGAATTCCCCGGACAATGTTGAAGTAGTGGATACCTGATTTGCCAAACTTTCGGGTGAGGTATTGCAGGGAAAATTGCTTGAGTTCTTTACCCGTGTGAATTCCCAGCCCACTCATTTTTTCAGCAGTCACTTTCCCTATTCCAAAGAACTTTTTAATAGGAAGTTTTTCAAGAAACTCCTCTGCTTCTTCTGGTAGGATTACTGCCTGGCCGTTGGGTTTATTGAGATCTGATGCAATTTTTGCTAGGAACTTATTGTAGGAAACTCCTGCAGAAGCATTCAGCCCGGTGCGTTCCTTAATTTTTTGGCGGATTTGCTTGGCTATCAAAATTGCTGATTTCAGGCCCATTTTGTTTTCCGTAACATCCATAAATGCTTCATCCAGCGATAGTGGCTCAACTAAATCTGTGTATTCATGAAATATTTCACGAATTTGACCGGAAATCTCTCTGTACCTATCAAATCTCGCCGGTGCAAAAATTAGCTGGGGGCACTTTCTGGCAGCCAATACGGAAGGCATTGCGGAATATACCCCATATTTTCTCGCTTCATAACTTGCTGCTGATATTACTCCTCTCGCTGCATTTCCGCCTACTACAAGTGGTTTTCCTCTCCATTCAGGATGATCTAGTTGCTCTACAGATGCGTAGAATGCATCCATGTCCACATGGATTATTTTGCGTATAGTAGGGGAGGATATATTTTGATCATTTTCCACTGAGCACTTCTAGAATTGCCTGGGCTTTTAGTGCACATTCCTCATATTCCTGTGATGCATCAGCATCGTAGGTAATAGCACTGCCCACTCCAAAATAGAGTTTTTTTACTTCCAGATCAGCAATTATGCTGCGAATGATCACAGAGAAATCAAAATCTCCATTTTCTTCAATTATTCCAAAAGCCCCTGAAAACCAACCTCTCTTAAAACTCTCCAATTCGTCGATAATTTCCATAGTACTTATTTTTGGAGCGCCTGTCATACTACCCATTGGAAATGTTGCTTGTATAATGTCCGAGAAGCTTATTCCGTGTTTCAATTCAGATTCGATCGTACTGATCATCTGAAAAATTCTTGGTAGGGGATATATTCCAAATAATTCATTGACGATAACTGATCCAGTTGTTGATACTTTTGAAAGGTCGTTACGCATCAAATCGGTGATCATAAGGTTTTCTGCTTTCTCCTTTTCACTATTTGCCAATTTTTCTCTATTCACATCATCCTCTAAAATAGAACGTCCTCTTCTAATTGTTCCTTTGATGGGCTGGGCTATGATTTGGCGTCCAATTCTTTTGATATAGCGCTCTGGTGAAGCAGATATTAGCCACTGGGATTTGGCTTTGAACAATGCAGAAAATGGCATGGGAGAAAGTTCTTTCAGTCGAAAGTAAGCGGCAATTGGATCCCAAACCTCAAATGAACCAAAGTATGATTGGCAAAAGTTACTTTCGTAGGTGTCACCTTCTACGATGTGATTTTGGATTGTTTCGACGCTTTTTAGGTATTTCTCCTTTGTGATTTGTGCAGAAATCGCACAATAAGTATTTACTGAGTTGGGAATGGCGCATTCTTCTACCTCCGCCCAAAAAGTAGAAGTTAATTGACACATGGAATGAATCTTATTCTGATGAAATTCCAATGAAAACTCAGACTTGAAAAAGCAAAGTTCAGGAAGCTTAAAATATTCTGGATTCTTACTAGAGAGTTTCTCAATGTTATTTTTGAAATCATATCCCACTATGCCGACCTTAGTGATTTTCAGATTCGGATCCCAAAGTTCGCTTGGTGTAATACTTTTGTTTCCTGCCAGAAACCTGAATTTAAATGGCTCATTAGGATAGTTGTAATCGTTTCCGTCAGTTAAAGCAAAAAAATCAAACTTCTTATCTGCCCATCGACATAGTTTTTCGATCCATCTAGATTCCGGAATAGGGTAGATGTAAGAGGAGCTTTTCATTGATGGCACAAAAAAAGAGGAATTCTAACAGGATTCCTCTTTTAAATAAGTTTTGTTACGATTAATTGGCTTTTACATCCAATACCAAACCTACACTGTTGTAAACAAATTTGTCTTTTGCTTTATCCACTGCAGTAGCTTCGTCGCCATAAGAAAGACCCCAATCAGTTCTGTCGATGTTGAAACCAGCTTTTGCGGTAACAGCTCCATCAGTTACGTTGATTGCAGCTGGGAATTTAATGTTTTTTGTAGTTCCTCTCATAGTCAGGTTGCCGCTAACCCAGTAATTAGGGGATTCAGGAGCAAGTTCGCTGTTTGCTTTTGGAGTATTGTCAGAAGCAAATTGCTCTTCGTCAGTAATCACATCATCAGCTGTGAATGGCTCTACAGAAGTAATTTCAAAAGTAGCAGTTGGGTGGTTAGCCGCATCAAAGAAATCTTCTGATTGAAGGTGAGTCTGAAGTTTGCCATGCATTTCAGTACCAGCTTCCATATCGTGGATTTCAAGTGCTGTAATGTCAAATGAGAAAGTACCACCAGTCACTTCGGTACCGTTTACAGTAACCGTACCTGAGGTAGCAGGAATAATTCCGGTGTGTTGGCCAGTTGGCTTATAGCCCATCCAGGATACTTTAGATGCTGCTGGATCCATCGTTAATGTAGTGCCTTCAGATGCTACTACTTCTTGAGCTTCAGTGGCTTCTACCGTTTCTGCTGGTTTGCTACAAGCAAAAGTCATAAGTGCTGCAGCTAATATTAAGCCGGATTGTTTGATAGTTTTCATTGCTGTGAGTTTGATTTCAATTTAGATGTATATACACGGAAACTCAAAATTTGTCAAAAAGTTCAATATCAAAAAGAAAATGTCAAACTTTATTTATTAAAATTTGAGAAATGGAATCTAGATAATTTTGAAAATATGGCATTAATAATAGAAGTTCAGAATAAAAAACCTGCTTTTGGGCAAAGCTGTTGGTTGGCACCAAATGCTACCATAGTAGGTGATGTGGTAATGGGTGAAAATTGCACTGTATGGTTTAATGCTGTGGTCAGGGGTGATGTAAATGAGATCAGAATCGGTAACGATACCAATATACAGGATGGCGCAGTGATCCATTGTACCTACCAAAAAGCGGGAACCTATATCGGCAATCAAGTATCAATAGCCCACAATGCCATAGTCCACGGCTGCACCATTCACGACAGAGTATTGATAGGGATGGGAGCAATCGTGATGGATGGGGCGATAGTTAATTCAGGTGCAGTGATTGCGGCGGGAGCAGTAGTTTTGGCCAATACTGTGGTGGAGGCAAATTCGATATATGCAGGAATGCCTGCCAGAAAGGTGAAAGATATTGGTGTGGAAATGGAGGCAGTTATAACCAGAACAGCCAAAAACTATCCTATGTACGCAAGCTGGTTCCAGACTTGAAATTGATTTTTCATTCACCTGGATTTCACTTCTGCATATTCCAATTTAGTAGTAACATTCTTGTCATAATATCATGTTGCTTTTATGTCCTAATTATTTTCTTCCATCTAATGCATTGGCAATATTTTTTTAGAGAATGTCTTTATTAATCAACCAGATATGAATTTGATAATATAAAGTCAAATTTTTTATCAATAAGCTAATACCACTTCCTTTTCTTTTCAGGAAATTTTGACTAGTATTTGAAAGTGAGAGAAAACCTCTGATTTTTCACAGTTAGTTGATATTTTATATATGAAAGAAGAGTATTTAAAATGGTTTTCTCCCTTTCTCCAACGGGATGTGGAAATGTTGGTGTTTGGACATGCAGGATATCCGGTGGTGATTTTTCCAACTTCCAAAGGATCATTTCATGAAAATCGGGATATGGGACTGGTGAAGTCTGCACAATGGTACATAGAGCAAGGCCTAATTAAAATCTATTGTCCGCTAAGTAACGATGCAGATAGTTTTTACAATAAAAGTATTCATCCACACCAGCGGATTCAGCATCATGTCGCATACGACAAAATGATTTGCCATGAATTGGTGGAGCGTATTCGTCTCAATACTCCGGTAGCAAAAGTAGTAATGGCAGGTTGCAGCTTTGGAGGATATCATGCTGCAAATTTTGCCTTCAGACACCCTGGATATGTGAGTCACATGTTTAGCATGTCAGGAGCATTTGATATCCGAAGTTTTATGGATGGCTATCAGCACGACGATATTTATTACAATAATCCACTTGATTACCTGCCAGGCCTAAATGATCAGGAGCTTTGGAAAATGGATATTGTATTAGGGACATCTAATTGGGATATCTGTTTTGATGCCAATATCAAGCTTCATGAGGTATTACGGGCAAAAGGAGTAAATCACTGGTTTGATGTTCGTCAAAATCGTCTGCATGATTGGGATGTGTGGAGAGAGATGTTTCCTCATTACCTCAGCAGAATCAAGTTTAACTAAGTCAACTTATTATCAAGATAGCTATGAAAAAAATAGGAATACTTTTCGGAATGGAGGATACGTATCCTCAGGCATTTATTGACCGGGTTAATCAAAAAGGAGAAAAAGGAATAATTGCAGAATCTGTGCAGATAGATAAAGTAATTCAAAATCACTTATCAGAGTACGCTGTTATTATAGATAGGATATCCCAGGATGTACCTTTCTATAGAGCTTACTTGAAAAACGCAGCTCTGACTGGAACGGCCGTTATCAACAATCCATTTTGGTGGAGTGCTGATGATAAGTTTTTCAACAATGCCTTAGCAGATCAACTACAAGTTCCCCTTCCCAAAACTGTGATTTTACCCTCTTCAAAGCATCCGGATGATACTACAGGCAGATCGTTCAGAAACCTTGTACATCCATTGGATTGGGACGGAATTTTCGAATATGTTGGTTTTCCGGCTTATATGAAGCCATACGCTGGGGGAGGGTGGAAAAATGTTTACCGTCTTGAGGATAAACACGAATTTTTCAGAACTCATCCTGAGACTGGTCAACTTGTAATGATGCTACAGGAAGAAATTGTCTTTGAAGAATACTTTAGAGTCTATTGCCTGGGAGGGAAAGCGGTCAAAATAATGCCTTATGAACCAAGAAATCCTCATCATCTAAGATATGTGGTGGATGGCCCGCCTGCATCCAAGAAGTTGGTGGCAACAGTTAAAGAGTATACCATCCGTCTATGTAAAGGACTTGGGTATGATTTCAATACGGTAGAATTCGCTGTGAGAGATGGAATTCCTTATGCTATTGATTTTGGAAATCCGGCTCCGGACGCGGATATAAAATCTGTGGGACAGGAAAATTTCGAATGGGTTGTTGAAGAATCTGCTAAAATGGCAATTAGCTATGCAAAAGCTCAAAAGCCAGGTAAAATGAACCTTACATGGGGTACATTTATGAGAGATGCAGTTGGCAGTTCAAAGAGGTTTTAATTTTTCAGCTTAACGAATAACCCCATGGCTTCAATTTTAAAAAAGCTCCCGAAGTTTACCCTTGGTGTAGAAGAGGAATATCAGATTATAGATCCAGAGACTAGAGATCTTCGCTCTCACATGTCTAAAATAGTGGAGGGAGGAAAAATCACGCTGAAGGAGCAGGTAAAGGCTGAAATGCACCAGTCAGTAGTAGAAGTGGGGACTAACGTATGTGAAAATGTCGCACAGGCTCGTAGGGAAGTTTCATACTTAAGAAATAAAATAGCGGAATTGGCCGGAAATCAGGATTTGCTTGTAGGCGCTGCCAGTACACATCCGTTTGCTAGATGGCAGGATCAGGAAATTACCGATGATCCTAGATACCATACAATCGTCGATGAGCTTAAGGATATTGCAAGATCCAACCTGATTTTCGGTTTACATGTTCATGTAGGTATTGACAATAGAGAAGTTGCGCTTCAGCTGATGAACCAAGCTTGCTATTTTTTACCCCATATTTATGCACTGACGACCAACTCACCTTTTTGGGAAGGAAGAAATACTGGTTTTAAAGCTTTCAGAGCAAAGGTCTTTGCCAAATTTCCAAGGACGGGATTACCGGAATATTTTGACTCAGTTCAGTCATATGATAATTATTTAGAGACCTTGGTGAAAACCAATTGTATAGATAATCCTAAGAAAATATGGTGGGATCTGAGAATACATCCCTTTTTCAGCACGATAGAATTCCGAATATGTGACATGTGCCTCACGGTTGACGAGACTAGTTGCATAGTTGCCTTAATACAAGCGGTAGTTGCAAAATTGTATCGCCTTTTGCTGAGCAATACCAGCTTTAATATCTACAGAATTGCATTAATCAGAGAAAATAAGTTCCGAGCTGCGCGGAATGGGATTGAAGGGCAACTTATTGATTTTGGAAGGAAGATAGAAGTTCCCACCCATGAATTGATCATGGAACTGTTGGATTTTGTAGATGATGTAGTGGATGAACTGGACAGTAGGGAAGAGATAAACTACGTGCATCAAATCCTTAAGAATGGTACAGGCGCTGATCAGCAGCTGGCAGTATTTGACAAAACTCAAGACCTGAAAAAGGTTGTGGATATGATCACTTCAAAGTTTACGGAAGGGATTTAAGGGCTTTCATTACCTTTGTGGGCGAAATTTAAATTAGGCAACGTGGGAAAGAAAAAATTGAACCTGGCTATCTTGGATATGTATGATGGTGAGCCAAACCAGGGAATGCGTTGTATCAAAGATATCGTAGCTAGATTTGATAGCCAGTTGAGCTACAAAATCTTTGACGTGAGAGGTAAAGCGGAAATTCCTGAAATCCGTGATTTTGATCTGTTTATATCTACCGGAGGACCTGGAAATCCGATGGATGGGGATGGTAATTGGGATTTGAAATATTTTGATTTTCTTGATCAGATTTGGATATGGAATCAAAACCATAACCATAAAAAGTACATACTCTTTATTTGTCATTCTTTCCAGATGGCCTGTAGGCATTTCGGGTTAGGATCAATTACCAAACGAAATTCTACTTCTTTTGGAGTGATGTCTGTGCATAAGACTGCGGATGGGCAGTTGGATAAATTACTTCAGAATCTGGAAAATCCTTTCTGGGCAGTAGATTCTAGGGATTACCAAGTGGTTCAACCAGATCTTAAAAAATTTAAAGTTTTGGGTGCCAAAATTATTGCCATGGAAAAGATTCGCGATCATGTTGAATACGAACGTGCAATTATGGCTATTCGCTTTTCCCCTGAAATGGTCGGGACGCAATTTCACCCGGAAGCAGATCCAGTCAGCTTTTTGATCCATTTAAAAAAATTAGAAGTCAAAGAGAAAATCATCGGGCTTATTGGCAAAACGAAGTTTCGGCAAATGCTGGAATATATGACGGATGAAGACAAGATCTATAAGACGAATGAAACCTTAATTCCTAACTTTCTAGAGCAAGCTATTTTAAAAATAAAAACCTCCCGATCGCTCACCTTTATCTAATTTCAAATGATTGAATCCCGAAGAGCTCAATTCAATGCCGAATTTTCCTCAGGAAAATACCAAGCTTTTCTAGAAGATTTAGCTGGGGATTTCAATTACCTACCGACTTTCAGAGTTGCTGAAACTCCTTTTTTTATTCCTCAGGAATTAAAACAACAACTGGTAGAAGCTTGCGAAGAGGTTTGTGATTTTGTCAGAAAGCCAAACTTCAAAGCGATTACACAGCGTGCAATAGATTTGAATACTGATGTTCCTAACGAAGATGCACATACACAGTTTATGGCAATTGACTTTGGAATCTGTGAAGAAAATGGTAAGATAATTCCCAAGCTTATAGAGGTTCAGGGATTTCCTTCAGTTTTTAATTTTCAATTCAATCTTTTTCAGAAGATTCAAAATCAATATCCTTTCACATCAGACCTTACTCCTTATCTATCGGGTTTGAATGAACAGCAGTATCTTAATAAGCTGAAGGAGGTGATTCTAAGCGGATATGATGAATCGGAAGTAATTCTTCTGGAAATAGAACCGGAAAAGCAGAATACGAAGATTGACTTTTATTACTGCCGAAGGGACTTGGGTATTCCGATTGTATGTGTGACGGAGATAATAAAGGAGGGGGATCAGCTTTTTTATTTGAATGAATCCAATGAGAAAGTGCGAATTCGACGCATCTATAATCGTGTCATATTTGATGAATTGAATCTTCGAAAGGATCTGAAGATGCAATTCAGCTTTGAGGAAAATCTGGATGTGGAGTGGGCAGGACATCCTAATTGGTACACAAGAATTTCCAAGTTTATTCTACCTCATCTTCAGGGTAAGTATTTTATTGAAACCAAACTTCTGAGTGAATTGGAGGAAATTGCAGAGGATTTGGAAAATTATGTATTGAAGCCTCTGTTTTCGTTTTCGGGTTCAGGAGTAATTTTCAATGTCAAAAAAGCTGACATAGAAAGCGTGAAGGATAAGGATCTGTATATACTTCAGAAAAAGGTTTTCTATGCTCCCGTAATCCAATCTCCCGATGGCAAAGTAAAAGTTGAGGTAAGAATACTGGCTTTATGGCCTGAGAAAGATGAGAAGCCAACCTTGGTGGGTAATCTGGTAAGGCTAAGTCGCGGAGAGATGATCGGTGTGAAATTTAACAAGGACAAAGACTGGGTTGGGGGATCAATTGGTCTTTTTGAAAAGTAGTATAGAGGCTTTAAAACAAAAAATGGCAGTGAAAAATCACTGCCATTTTTTTGTCATTTATTGTTTCCAACCCGCAGGGTCTTTTCGCCACTCTGAAAGTGATGCCAGCATATCATCTGTGATGTATTTTCTTCTTACTGCCATAGGAAGCATTTCTTCGTAGTGACTAAGGCAAACAAGTTTCACACCTGCTTTCTCAAAATTTTGCTGTGCTACTTCAAATCCATAACTGAATATGGCCACCATACCTAACACCTCAAATCCAGCATCCAATAGGTCTTGAGTTGCCTTAAGAGAGCTACCTCCTGTAGAAACTAAATCTTCTACCACGACTACTTTTTGACCTGGCACTACTTTTCCTTCTATCATGTTTTCCATTCCGTGACCTTTAGCTTTGGAGCGAACGTAGATGAAAGGTAGATCGAGATCATTAGCAAGTAAAGCTCCCTGAGGAATTCCTGCTGTAGCTACTCCGGCGATCGCTTCCACATTTGGAAAATAATGCTGAATGCTTCTCACTAACTGTTCTTTAATCATTGTTCTGACTTTAGGAAAAGACAGGGAAAGTCTATTGTCACAGTAAATAGGTGATTTCCAGCCAGAAGCCCAGGTGAAAGGTTTTTCAGGCTGTAATCTAATCGCTTGGATTTCCAATAATTTGTCAGCTACTTCAGCAGCTACGTTAGCATCTAAAATTTCCATGGGCTAAAAATAAGAGATTAACTTCGGCTAAGGTTGTAGCAAGTAAAAAAAATATGCACTTTTGATTAATTCCAACAATGCCAAACCTTTGATTCACCCATGAGAATCTTCGTGAATGACAAACCATTTGATCTGATAAGCTACGAGGAATTGAATCCCTCAAAGTCTTATGAGGCTGTGTATCAGCAACTAGATGAATTACCGGCGAACTTGCCTTGGAAAGATGATATTCTCTTCCATGAACCCTCACACGATCTGATTATCCGCTTGCTGTATATCCTGCGGACCCGAAAGCTAAAAGATCTGGATTCGATTACTTTGGTGAGTAAGGACAAAGCGGCTTTGAAGAAATTTGTTAAAAGCCGCTTTTCCACGATTAAAGCTGCAGGAGGAATTGTAGCAAAAAAAGATAAAATACTACTGATCTACCGTCTTGGAAAGTGGGATTTTCCTAAAGGAAAATTTGAAAAAGGGGAGACCCCAAAGCAATGTGCAGTTCGTGAAGTAGAGGAGGAATGCGCTGTGAAAGTGAAAGCTGGAGAGCATATTTGCAATACTTGGCATACCTATTCACAGAATAGAAAAAGTATCCTGAAGAAAACTTATTGGTATGAAATGGTTTGTTTGAATGATTCGCAGATGACCCCTCAGGAAGAAGAGGGTATTGAGGATATCCGATGGTTCTATGAAGCGGATGCAAAAATCGCTTTGATCAATTCATATCCATCCATGCGTTATCTCTTCAAACAGTATATTAAAACTCATTTGAAGCCTCAGACATTGTAAGGAAGAAATTCTGTCACATCTCCACCAAAGCGATGTACTTCTCTGATAATAGTGGAGCTGATAGCCGCGTATCTCGGTGAAGTGATGAGAAAGACTGTTTCCAATTCTTCGTTTAGATAACGGTTCATTTGACTTATCGTATTCTCATATTCGAAGTCTGTAGTGTTTCTCAATCCTCGTATAAGAAACTGGGCATTGTGCTTTTTTGCTAGGGTGGAGGTCAATTCATTGTACACAATGACCTTTACTCCAGGTGTATTTTCATATACGCTTTCCACCTTCTTGACCATATCTTCTATCTCAAAGTATCTGGATTTTTTAGTGGAGTTATAGCCAATTCCAATAATCACTTCATCGAATAAATCGAGACTTCTCATCACAATGTCATGATGTCCAAGTGTATAAGGATCAAACGAACCTGGGAAAATGGCTGTTTTTTTCATCTGAATGTTATTAGGTGTTTAATGTTCATCCTTATAAACTATGGAAGTGATCAGAAATAAGTTATCTACAAGACGCTCCAATTAACTCGATTCCTTTTTATTAATCGAATTGCCAATTGGTTTCAAATAGATTTTCTGATTTCAAATGCTTGAATCCGTGTGTATAATTTTGGTTTGCATGTGGGGCCATCAGGCGGAAGTTATAGAAGTATTCCTTACCCCATGTGTCAGAAATTCCACTTTCCTCAGCTGCACCAAATATACTGATGCGTACGTGATTCCGATCAAATTTCAATTGCTCGCATAATATCAACGCATACTTCAAAATATCCTCTTTTGCTTCAATTGAAAAGATATTGAATGCGGCAAGCTCTTGATTTGAAAATGCTGCGGCATAAATGTGATTTCCAAAAACGCTGATTAAGATCTCTTGTGAAATCAGATTAAATCTTTCTTTGAAAAGGTAAGAAAGGAAGGATACGCTTCCGTGATGAAAGGCCAATTCGGAAAATCTAGCTTCCAATGACTTCTTCATCTTAGTGGGAATAGACGAGAGCACCTGAAGATTATTGCTGTCCAATGGTGTGTTAAAAAAGCTTAAATTATCTTTCTGCTCTCCAGCAAAAGACAAATAGGTTGATTCCTGACCAGGTTGAAACAAAGCACCAGGAACCAGACTAAAATCAGCTTGGTGAAGGTATACAATAGCCGGAACATCGACTTTCAATAAATGATCTGAAATAACCAGATGTTCTAACAAATTCCAATCAAAATTCATGTATTCGTGAATACATATATTCGTCTGATTCTTATCCTTCGCAAAGATGAACAAGGAATCAGGATACAAAAAAAGTGATAAGCTTGCTGTGTCTTCCACATCAAACTTATCACTTTTAAATACTTTAAGATTGCTTTCCAAAATAGGAGGTTTTATTTCCAGTTACCTTCAGTTGAGGCGTCTGTTCTTGAACCTACTTTTAAGGCTTTTTCGTTGTTATTTAATCTTCTAGCTGGATTGATTGGAGCAGGATCTCTAATCTCAAATACAGATACTTCGTATTCATTTCTTTCTACTTTATCTGCAAAGAATTCGAATTGTTTTCCTCCAGATCCTGGAACTACAGCAAGACCATCAAGTTTGAAGTCAGGATATTTTCTTTCGTTGAACAAGGAATCTATCACAGGCACTGATCCAAGAGTATCGAAAGTAACAGTAACTTCTTCCGCTCCGTAATCCAGAACTTTAGTAGTTTCTTTTCTTTGGATAAGCCAGATTTTACCATTTTGGATAAATGACTTCAATTCATTCCAGTTCTCGGCATATCTTCCGTTTGATGCTTGAAATGCCAACTCAGCATCTCTGAGCATTTGCAATTTCTCGATGATTGCCGCTTCTACAAGCGCAATTCTTTTTTCGTCCTCAACTACGTCGTCAACACCTTTCCAGAGAAGGTAGCCAAGACCAATTGCCACTACGAAGAAGACCAAGGATAGTACTTTTGATAAATTCATTTGCTAAAATTTTAAGAATCTGGGTAAGGTTGAAGGTTATAAATCGTGCTATTTTAGAGAATTATTTTCAAAATTAAAATATCCTCGCAACAATACTAAGTCCTCTAGAGATTTTATTCCCCAAAAGATTTGATGAAGGGCTTCTTTAGGCAATGATCGGATTTCATTTATCCCCATCCACTTTATCTCTTCTATGATTTGTGAATCTGGATATAGTTCAGGATCCGTACCCAATGTCAAATTTCCTCCTTTTTTTTCCACGCGAAAGAAATGTTCCATTGCGTGAAGTGGTGCTGCTAGGTATTCGTGAACGAAAAGATAGGCTATTACTTCTATATCTAGGCCAGTTTCTTCGGAAAACTCTCGTTTTAAATTTTCTTCGGCGCTTTGTCCAAAATGCATTCCACCACCTGGAACTGACCATAAAATCTCCCCATTTCCCATTAAATGTTTGATCATCAGGATTTTTTTATCTTCAATCAGGATACCATTAACCCGTGTTCTGAGATGATTTCCAAACTTTGCTTCGATTTCCTTGCTGATTTTGTCTTTTGGCATTTACATTCGTTTGTATGAGTAAAGATAATGAGTCATTGCCGAGGCCATCAGGATTACTTACCAAATATTTTCCTTTCGAGCCAACATCCGGTCAGTCAGCATTTTTTTCTAAGATGGATTATTTCCTACTGATGGAGCCTGAGAAAAAGCCAACCTTCGTTTTGCGCGGTTATGCCGGTACTGGGAAGACGTCTGTTATTTCTGCTCTGGTGAAAGTACTTCCCAAATTATCCATGCGCTCACTATTACTGGCTCCTACGGGCCGTGCTGCAAAAGTAATGAGTAATTATAGCGGGCGTGCTGCATATACGATTCATAAAATTATTTATAAGCCTAAGGCAGAAGATGGAAGTTTGGGAGGGGGATTTATCCTGCAAAAGAATTATTACAAGGATACTGTATTTATAATAGATGAATCATCCATGCTGGCAGACGATGGTGGCATGTCAGGCAATTTGTTGGGAGATCTGATCAGTTTTGTTTTTCATGGGCAAAATAACAGACTACTCTTGGTAGGGGATACCGCGCAGCTTCCTCCTGTAGGTTCTGAATTTAGTCCTGCTCTGGAAGCTGATTACCTGTTAAGACATTTTCGATTAGAAGCAGATTATATAGAATTGACAGAAGTCATGCGCCAGCGTTTGGAATCCGGTATTCTATTCAACGCAACCAATCTGCGCCATCAATTGCAGCTGGAAAAACAAGAGATCCAAATCAGCACAAGTCAGTTCAAGGATATGTTCAAAATGACAGGGGAGCGGTTGGAGGATGGTTTAAGATACGCTTACGATAAGTATGAAACTGAAAATACTACTATCATCACCCGTTCCAACAAAGCTGCAGTCCAATACAATCTCTATATCCGAAGAACTATTCATTTTTTTGATGATGAAATCAGCTCAGGAGACTTACTCATGATCGTGAAAAATAATTATACCTACATGGCAGAGTCCGAGCGCGTGAACTTCCTGGCAAATGGCGATATGGCAGAGGTGATGAAAATTCGATCATTTGAGGAGTTTTACGGACTCAGATTTGCTACGCTGGAGCTTCGCCTGTTGGATTATCCTGATGAACCGCATTTCGAGGCCAAGGTAATTCTTGACACACTTTATTCTCCCAGCCCTTCTTTGACAAGAGAGCAATACAGGAATTTGTATCAACAGGTGTCTGAAGATTACGCCGATGTTGCAAGTAAGGTGGAGCGAAAGGAATTGATTAGAAAGGATCCTTTCTTAAATGCCTTGCAAATCAAGTTTGCCTATGCGCTCACCTGTCATAAAGCTCAAGGTGGGCAGTGGAAAGCGGTGTTTGTAGATCAGGGATACTTGGCTGAAGATCAGGTTAACAAAGACTTCACACGCTGGCTTTATACAGCCATGACTAGGGCCACGGAGGAATTATACCTTGTGAATTTCGCACCAAAGTTTTTTGTTAAGCCTAAGGAGATTGAAGACAAAGAGTTCTAGTGCTTATTAATCTTACTCCAATAAGTTTTTTGGCAAGGTATTTTCACTTCATGACATCCTTAATCTTTAAACTTCGTTATTTTGAAGTTGATACAAAATGTTGAATATTTGAATAAGAAACAATAGTTGATCTGCAATCAAGCTTAAGGCGAATCTTCATTAAGTAATATGATTATGGTTAATGATGATCTCCCGGAGTAAGGTTGGGACTGACTACGTTACAATTGAAAAAATAAATTAAAAGGATATGAAAAAATTAGGATTACTATTCACTTTCTTTGCTTTGGTATTTGCATTTAATGTCAATGCTCAGGAACAAAGTGGTGCTGCGATCACTTTCAAGGAAAAATCAATTGATTTCGGAGATATTACCCAAGGAGATAAAGTTTCCCATACCTTCGAACTCACTAATACTGGTACTGCACCACTAGTGATTTCCAATGTAGCCGTAACCTGCGGATGTACTGCTACAAGTTGGCCTAAAGAGCCGATTGCTCCGGGTAAAACTTCGGAAATCAAAGTGTCATTTAATTCAGCCGGAAAAATGGGTAAGCAGAATTCTGTGGTGAGAGTTTACTCCAATGCTTCAGAACCAATCGAAAAAGTATCTCTGATTTCAAACGTTCTTCCAAAATCAAAATAGTCCGGTTAGAGCCACCAAGTAAAGCCTCCTGAGAAATCAGGAGGCTTTTTTATTTTCTATCCATAAAATATCTGTGGATCTGAATCCGAATTACTCAAAATCTTAATATCGCTTTGAAGTTGCTCTAGAGGATAAAAGCAGAGAGAAATTATCAGATGAGCTAAAGATCACTATCATCTACTCATTGAATTTTTAAAAAGGCATTTCTTCCACCTAGGAAACTTAGGTCTTTATAAGTTTTTAAAACCTGACATTCTATGTCGTAATCAGTAACTTATTTCTTCAATAAATAAATGAAGACTTACTTTCGATAGAACCAAAAATACAAGGTTATCGTTTTGATTATTCGCAGCTATAAAGATTGATTTGATAAAATCACTTTAATAAAATCATTCCCAAATCAATCTTTGATTTCATCCAATTTGTGAATATTTCAGCGAATCACCCCAAAGAAATTTCTTAGTTAAATTCTGAATATGTCCTTTGAACGCACACAGGAGAAATTAAAAATACTTGCAGACGCGGCTAAATATGACGTTTCCTGCTCATCCAGCGGGAGCAATAGAAGTAATACTACCAAAGGACTTGGAGATGCCACAGGTATGGGAATCTGTCATTCTTATACAGAAGACGGTCGTTGTGTTTCCTTATTGAAAATCTTGCTGACCAATTACTGCATTTTCGATTGCGCATATTGTGTAACAAGGAAAAGTAATGACATTAAGCGGGCAGCGTTTCAGGTTCAGGAGGTAGTGGATTTGACTATAAATTTTTATCGTCGAAATTATATCGAAGGTCTCTTTTTGAGTTCTGGCATTTTTAAGAGCGCTGATTATACCATGGAACGATTGGTGGCAGTAGCTAAAAAGTTGAGGCTGGAGGAGAATTTTAACGGATACATTCATCTCAAATCTATCCCTGGAGCCTCAGATGAATTAATGAAAGAAGCTGGACTCTATGCCGATAGATTAAGCGTAAATATTGAAATCCCTACTAAAGAAGGATTGAAATTATTGGCTCCTGAGAAAAAGCGAGAAGATTTCATTAAACCGATGATCAAAGTCCAGAATGAAATCATTCAGTACAATTCAGAAAAGAAACTTATCAAGAGCACCCCGAAGTTTGCTCCTGCAGGGCAAAGTACTCAAATGATCATTGGTGCCAGTGGAGAAAGCGATCAGCAGATCATGTGGACCTCAGATTACTTCTATAAGAAATTTGATCTAAAGCGTGTGTATTACTCTGGATATATTCCTATTAGTTATGACAATCGTCTTCCGCAAATAGGAACTGAGGTGCCGATGCTTCGGGAGAATAGATTATATCAGACAGATTGGCTGATGCGGTTTTATGGATTCAATGTCCAAGAGATTTTAAATAACGAACACCCAAATCTTGATTTGGATGTAGATCCAAAGTTAGGTTGGGCATTAAGAAACTTAGAGCATTTTCCGGTAGATGTAAATAAAGCCGATAAAAATATGCTTGCAAGAATTCCTGGCTTGGGAATGAAATCTGTCCATAAAATCATTCAGGCCAGACGTTTTCGAAGTTTGAACTGGGAACATCTTCAGCGAATGGGGGTGGCACTGAATAGAGCTAAATATTTTCTTGTATGTGCCTCCAATGATTTTGAACGTCGGGATTTAACTGGGCCTCAGTTGAAATCACTTATTCTTCAAAATTCGACTAGCAAATATCAAAAGATTCTAAGCTCCCAAATGAATTTGTTTGTGTAAATGATTAATGTACAAGATTCAATATTGATTTATGACGGAAGTTTTGATGGGTTTTTGACCTGCATCTTTGAGGTCTATGAATTGAAATTAAATCAGGTTTCTATCCGTAAAAACGATATCACCCAAGAGTCCTTATTTGGAAAGACTCGCGAGGTATTCACTGATCCCATAAAAGCAGATCGAGTATGGAAAGGTATTTCCAAGAAAACTTCATCCTCTGGAAAGACCCGCCTTTATTATGCTTTTTTAAGTGAAACAGCAGATGTGGAGAATCTACTTTTAAGGTACATTCAGTATGTTTTCAAAAGTAAAATTCAGATTGATTCGGATTTCAGCAATGAGGATGTTTTGAAAGTCACCCAGATAGCAAAAAGTGTAGGTAGGGAAAAACACCGAATGGAAGCCTTTGTGAGATTTAGATTGACAAAAGAAGGATTTTACTTCGCAACTATATCCCCAGACTTCAACGTGGTACCGCTTATTTCTAAACATTTTGAAAAGAGATATGCGGATCAAAAATGGCTTATCTATGACCTCAAGCGTCATTATGGTATTTTTTACGATTTGGAGAGAGTAGACATTATCCAATTATCCCTCCCCGAGGATTTCAATGCTACCCAAACTTCTTCAGCTTATTTTGCGGATGAAGAATTGGAATTTCAAACGCTGTGGAAAGATTATTTCAAAAGCACCAATATCCAGTCTAGAAAAAACATGAAACTTCATGTTCGACATGTTCCAAAAAGATATTGGAAGTATTTGAGTGAGAAAATGGAATAAAAATATTCCGGCAATAAATTAACTATCTGAACCAACATTTAAGTTGCAGTAAATTTGGAACTGTGTAGGAAATAATTGGGTTCTCCAATCCTAACAAACTATTTCATGGCTAAAAAAGCAGAGCGTAAAGTGACCATGGGTCAGGTCTTTCAGACCATTATCTGGCCGAGAAGAAAGCATTTATTTTTAGGTCTATTTTTAATCATTATTTCGCGCTTAGCAAGTCTTGTGCTTCCTGGGGCGAGCAAAATTCTTATTGATGAAGTTATTCCTTCCAACGATTTAACCAAATTGAAATGGCTGATTGGTGGGGTGGTTTTAGCAATAGTGGTGCAGTCAGTCACATCATATGCTTTAACACAAATATTAAGTGTAGAAGCCCAAAATCTGATTTCTAAACTTAGATCGCAGGTTCAAGCACACATCATTAAACTTCCGATTCGATTCTTCGACAATGCAAAAACGGGAGAGCTAGTATCCAGAATTATGACCGATGTAGAAGGAGTCAGAAATTTGGTAGGAACAGGCTTCGCTCAAATGATAGGAGGGATTTTGACGGCAGTCATTTCACTGTTTCTTTTGATCAGCATCAGTCCAATGATGACATTATATGTGCTGTTGCCCGTGGTGATCTTTGGATTGGTTTCTTTAAAGGCTTTTGGGAGAATCCGGCCTATTTTCCGAGAGCGTGGGAAAATCAATGCCCAGGTAACCGGACGACTCACTGAAACTCTGGGAGGAATAAGGGTGATCAAAGGATTTAACGCTGAGCAGCAGGAAATAAATACGTTTGCGAAAGGAGTAGATGAGCTTTTTCAGAATGTAAAAGCGAGTTTGACTGCCACAAGTTTTGTCACCTCCATGGGAGCTTTGCTATTGGGTTTGGCCTCTGCAGGAATTATGGGGATAGGTGGATATATGATCATGGAAGGTGATATGACCTTTGGTGACTTTTTGGCTTTCACTCTTTATTTAGGATTTATGATTGCCCCGATTGTACAGATGTCTAACATAGGTAGTCAATTGACGGAAGCTTTCGCTGGATTGGATCGTACCGAAGAAATTATGAATACGCCACTTGAAGCTGATGATCGCACCAGAACGGTAGCATTGAAGGAATTTAGGGGAGATATTAAGTTTGAGAATGTTTCATTCGCTTACGAGGAGGATAAAGAAGTAATCAAAGGAGTTAGCTTCCATGCTCCAGCAGGCTCAGTGACCGCTTTGGTGGGAACATCAGGATCCGGAAAAACCACCATTGCAGGATTGGCAGCTACTTTTCTGAATCCAGATTCTGGTAAAATTACATTAGATGGTAGCGATCTTCAGACGATCACCTTAGAGTCATTTCGCTCTAGATTGGGTGTGGTTCTTCAGGATGATTTCTTATTTGAAGGGACAATCAAACAAAACATTCTTTTCCCTAGACCTGATGCGAGTTTGGAAGATTTACAAAAAGCGGTTGTAGCTGCGCATGTTCAGGAATTCTCGGATAGATTTGAAGATGGCCTGGATACCTTAATAGGTGAAAGAGGGGTTAAGCTTTCCGGCGGACAGAGACAGCGTATTGCGATAGCTAGAGCAATTTTGGCAGATCCTAGAATTTTGATTTTGGATGAAGCTACTTCCAATTTGGATACCGAATCAGAGACATTGATTCAAGCTAGTTTGAAAGAATTGATGAAAGGGCGAACCACTTTTGTGATTGCTCACCGGTTGAGTACGATTCGCCAGGCAGACCAAATTTTGGTTGTGGAGAAAGGCAATATCGTGGAGCGAGGCCAACATGATGAATTAATAGCTTTGGAAGGAAGGTATTTTCAATTGTATACCTATCAGTCGAGAATATAGGTTTTTATGATCTTTACACAGAATTAATCAGTATGGAAATGTGATGTTCCAGTACTATGTTGTTAGTATTAATACCATAACCAAAACTAAATAGTTTTACCGGAAGGATAAAGCGAAAGTGGGTTGAATAGAAGGAACCTATCAATCAACGTTTATTTTGAAAGGCGGCAAATCCTCAATCCGCAATTGAAAGTCCAACTTATCAAATCCCTTTTATTATCTCGACGACCTGGGCAATATGCTCTGCTTGGTAGAAATTATCGTGGACTACTTCATGTTCTATTCGTTCGTGCTCCCAGGTAATGTGAAAAGGGATGTGAATGGCGTGCCCACCCAATCCTAAAACTGGCAGGACATCTGATTTTAGGCTGTTTCCCATCATCAGAAATTCCTCAGGAGTTACGTCAAGATGGCGGATCAGTTTTGTGAAATCTGCCTCTTTCTTTTCGCTCATGATCTCGATATGGTGAAAATAATGATCCAAGCCGGACTTCTTCAGCTTACGCTCTTGATCTACCAAATCGCCTTTGGTAGCCAATACTAGACGGAAATCATTTTGAAGTTCTGCTAAAACCTCTTCTACGCCGGGAAGCAATTCAACAGGTTTGTCCAGCATATCCCTGCCGATTTCCAGGATTCTATCAATTGATTGGATTGAAATTCTATTGTCGGAAATACGCATTGCAGCTTCAACCATAGAAAGCATAAAGCCTTTTATCCCGTAGCCATACAATTCCAGATTTCTTACTTCGGTAAGGTAGAGCTCCTTAAGAGAAGTATGTTGCGGAACAAAATTCTCCATTAACGCGGTGAATTCTTCCTCTGCTTCGCGGAAAAAAGGCTCATTCACCCAAAGTGTATCGTCCGCATCAAATGCTATTATTTTGATCATTTAAGTAGTTTGATTTTAGTAAACGTCACTGGTCGTATTACTGAGTAAAATAATCCAGTGAATATTTAGGTCACTTTTATTTAGATCCAATCAGGTAAACGGATTTACCACATTAGTACAAAATGGTGCTCAAAATTAAAATAAACCATGAGAACTTCAGCTGATCAATGATCAGGCAAGCACTTCTAGTAAACAGCTTACCCTTGATGATGTTTTAGTTCATAATAATAAGGGTCTGAAAAAAGGCAAACAATACTGGGCTGAACTTCCTAGGTATTTTGTTGGTATGGCAATCGTATTTAACTGGGATTTAATGAGATGTGATTCCTTATTCATTCTATCTTTTTGACAAACTCTATTAATTATAGACTTTGAGAGTCTCTCAATTATTCTTTCTAAAAATTCGAAGCTCGACATCATCGTTGATTTGCATACAGGATGCGGGGGTTTGATTACATGTCGAAGTTCGAATTACCTGAAATTTGTATAATCATTAAAACAAAGATTTATGGATATCAAAAAAATAGCATTGGGAAGTCAGGGACTTATAGTTCCGAAAATTGGTTTGGGATGTATGGGAATGACTGGCTTTGAAGAAGGCCATATGTATGGAAAATCAGATGAACAGGAAGCGATAGCAACGATCCATAGATCTTTAGAACTGGGAGGGAATTTTCTGGACACTGCAGATCTGTACGGGCCGCTGAAAAATGAACAGCTTATAGCAAAGGCGATCGAAGGTAGCCGGGATAAGTATCTTATTGCTACTAAATTTGGTTGGGAAATAGATGATAATAACAAAGTGACTTGGGCGATCAACGGGAAAAAGGAATATGTGAAAAAAGCGGTAGAGCGATCTCTGAAAAATCTAAATACAGATTACATTGACTTATATTACTTGCATCGTTTGGACAAGAATACTCCCATAGAAGAGACTGTTGCGGCGATGAGCTTACTGGTAGAAGAGGGGAAAGTCGGCTATTTGGGACTTTCTGAAGTGTCATCCGAAACAATTAAAAGAGCTCATGCCGTTCATCCGATCACGGCAGTTCAAAGTGAATATTCCTTATTTGAGCGTACTGTAGAGGAACGTGGTGTATTACAGACCTTAATAGATCTTGGAATTGGATTTGTCGCTTATTCTCCACTGGGGAGAGGATTTTTATCCGGAAACATCCGAAGTATAAATGATTTGCCGGAAGATGATTTTCGTCGAGCAATCCCACGTTTCCAGGAAGAGCATTTTCATAAGAATATTGAGTTGGTCAAATTAATAGAAACGATGGCTGAGGAAAAAGGAATTACCTCATCGCAACTCGCGTTAGCATGGATTATTAGCCGAGATATCTTGCCAATTCCAGGCACGAAACGTCGGAAATACCTAGAGCAAAATATAGCTTCTGTAGACGTAGAACTGAGTCAAGAGGACCTGGCAAAGCTGGAAAGTATAGTTCCTTTGGGAACCGATACGGGCCTTCCATACGATGAATTCAGCATGGGGCTAATAGACTAAATTTTGTAATCGGCTGCATTTCATAATGCAGCCGATTTTCCTCAATTATTCACCTTATGGATAACTACCATGAATACAATTAAATCCATCTCAGAATTTCACCGCTTACTTTCTTTGCAAGAACCAAAGCATCCGATGGTGAGCGTGATTAACCTTGCAGAAAGCATTTTTCTGGAAGATGAAGTTTGGAAAGGTTTTGTAAATCGATTTTACTGTGTGGCATTAAAACGGGAAGCAAAGGGCAAAATAAAATATGGCCAGCAACATTACGATTACGATAAGGGAGTATTGAGTTTCACTGCACCTAATCAGGTTCAGCATTTGGATCTTCAGACTATAGAATGCGGCTCAGGATATCTTTTGATTTTTCATCCGGACTTCCTTATGAAGCACCCTCTTGCCCGAAGCATCACTAAATACGGATTTTTCTCCTACGCCACCAATGAGGCTCTTCATCTATCTGCCGAAGAGGAAGATGATCTAATTACCATACTTACCAAAATAGATAAAGAATGTGCACCAATCGACAGGCATACTCAGGAAATTATCCTTTCCCAAATTGAATTATTGCTGAATTATTCGAAACGCTTTTACGAGCGTCAGTTCATCACCCGCAAAAACAACAATCATCAATTATTGATCAACTTTGAAGAGTTATTAAATAAGTTTTTTGAAAATGAGCAAACTGATCTATTGACGGTTCAGCATGTAGCAAAGCAAATGAATCTGTCCCCGAATTATCTAAGTGACCTTTTGCGAGTGCACACTGGCCAAAATACCCAGCAGCACATCCACGAAAAATTGATTGAAAAGGCTAAGGAAAGACTATCCACCACTAATCTGTCGATTAGCGAAATCGCTTATGCATTGGGGTTTGAGCATTCCCAGTCTTTTAGCACACTTTTCAAAAAGAAAACTACTATGTCACCATTGGAATTCCGCCAATCATTCAATGACTAGCAAGGTTTCCTAATGTTAGCTTGCATGCACAATATCACTCATTATAGACTTGTGGAAGGTCCGACCAATTGGTAAAATATTTCCTCCGATCTTTACAGAGTCGCTGTTTATTGCTTCTATTTTAGTTCTGTTGACGTAATAGGATTTATGAATTTGATAGAAAAGTCCTGCAGGAAGTTTGTGAAAAAGGTTTTTCGCTGTAATTCTGAGTGTATGTAGCCGCTCCTGACATGCCAAGTGCGTGTAAACTCCTTCGACCTTGATCCAGTTGATGTTTTTAACAAGTATTTTCTTCAGCCATCCATTTTCTCTGATGAAAATTTCCTCTTCAGTTTCTATAAGTTTCTCCACTCCGGATAAATCTTGCTGAAAGAACGACTGGTGAAAATCCAAAACCTCAAAGTTCTTATGACTACAAAGGGAGGTTAAAAATAGCATGATCTCGCCTGCAGCAAGAGAAGTAAATATTACAACTGAGTTCTTCCCGTATGTAAAAGTTCTGGATGAACCGTTGGCTTCTTCAGGATAAATTTTGAACAGTTGAGTTTTTTCATCATCTACAAAGTTCAATATGTCTTGGTGAAATGTGGCAAGAAACCATTTCAGTTTTGCGTAAGGATCAATAGAATAATTTTCTTCGTATTCTGAAAAATAGCCCTCATTCATATCATTAACAGTTAAAATGAACAATACTAACTGAAAATGAATTACGAATAAAGATCAATTTCGGATTGACGCGTATCAGATCAATTCGAAAGTTTATTAATGTTTTGGAGTAGCTTGTGGTAATAATTCCTTCCCACTGGGATTTCAGTTTCCTCGATTTTCACAGCAGATGAACTCAAGGCATCCACTTTTTTCATATTGACGATGTAGGATTTGTGTATTCTGACAAATTGATTTTCTGGCAATTTTAGAATTACTTCTTTTACAGTATTTCTAAGAGTGTACTGTCGGCCCATTACGTAAATGTGCGTATACGAACCATCAGCTTTTATCCATTCGATGTCATTGACCATGATTTTTTTCAGCCATCCATTTTCCCTAATGAAAATCTCGGAATCAAGCTTGTCAGGAGAACCGATCATTTTCGAGGCTTTTTCATTTGATTGACGGAATGTCTGAAGAGCCAATTCAATGCTCGTAATTATAGATTCGGAAGTGAAAGGTTTAGTTATAAAACCGTCTGGTCTGATATGGTTTACTTTTTTGACAATATCTTTTCCGGAGGAGGATGTCAAAAAAACTATAGGAACATCTATGGTCTGCCTTAATTCCTCTGCCAGGTCAATTCCATTTTTCTTCCCCTTGAGCTGTATATCCATCAAGATAAGGTCCGGTAGAACAGCTTCTATTTTGGTACAGGCTTCTTCAGCCTTATCAAGAATACCGCAAACCTCGTATCCTTGGATTATCAACATTTCCTTGACGTTTTCTGAAAGGTTCTGATTATCCTCTACCAAAAGAATTTTGGTTTTTGTAATCATTTTGAATCTAATTTTCGATTGATAAGAAATATTAGTTAATTCATTATTATTGATAAACTACATATAAAGTTTCATATATCTTAGTAATTGCCAAATATTATTTATCATGGATGCTGAAAAAGTTATGACTGCTTTTGAGAATGAAGATTTAGTTTTTTCACTTAAATCTGGGAAATTACTTAAAATCAATAAAAGAGTAAGCGGCTTCCTGGACTCTCAACTATTCAATGGCATCAATTCATTAAACCAATATCAGGAAATTTTTTCAAGATACACAGTTGGGAATAAGCTATATGAGCGGAAAGAACTAGGAGAGGGAAACGATTTCTTACTGGAGTCTACCATTCTTTTTAACGATAAGATTTATAACCTCAATGAATTAGTTTGGGTAGATAGGGAAGAATTGACACTTCATATCTTTATTTTCCTAGTTTCTGAAAATAATGTTTTTGAGCTTCCGGAAAAGTCCATGATTGAAATCGTGGATAAAATGCCCGGTCCCGCTATTCTATTCACCAAGGACTTAAATAAGGTAATTATTGCTAATGCACCTATAATAGAATTACTAAATCAGCCTATATCACAGTTGGTGAAGGGATTTTCCTTAAACAGTTTTTTCGCTGAAAAAGCTGCTTTTAGTAAGATGGTGAACTGGTGCAATGATCAGAAAAACAACAGATTAACAATTCAGGCAAAGTTATTTTTGAAAAACCAAAATGGTAATTGGTTTGATATCAATCTTTTTAAAGCAAGAATCGATGAGGTGGATTGTATTTTGTGCTTATTAAAAGACATTGATAAAGATAAAGCAGATCAGCTGAAACTTAAGCGGTCAAATAATTTACTCACCAAAATTGTAGAGGTCCAGAAGCACTTTTTGGCTCAGGAATCTGGCGATAAACCTTACCAGCTTTTACTCACTAATATGCTAAGCGTTATAGAAGCTAGCCTTGGATTTATAGGCGAAGTAATAGATCATAAAGGCAAAAAAGTTTTGAAAATCCATGCCGCTACAGATATTTCTTCGGATGGACATATTGCAGCGCAGCTTTACCACAAATATCTCAAAGAAGATTTTCTATTTCAGAATTTAGACAACCTTTTTGGTGCGTGCATTACCGAATCAAAGGTGATTTTAGAAAATAACCCTCCGTCCAATCCACATACAAAAGGAAACAAAATTCCAGGTCATCCTCAGATCAACAATTTTCTAGGTGTTCCTATTTTCAAAAAAGATGAGGTCATCGGGTTGATTGGCCTTGGTAATAAAGAAGGAGGTTTTGCTGAATCAGATATTCAGGACCTTCGACCATTCGCGTCAACCTACTCCGTGATTATTGAAGCGTTTAACTTTGAAGTGGAGAAAATTAAATATGAGAAGGAGTCGTTTGAGAAGGCTCTTATACTCTCTAAAGTAGCGGATTATTCACCGGATTTAATCGTAATGGTGAACGAGAATTTTGAGCTGGAATATATTTCCAAGGCAGCTGAGAAATTCTTGGAGAAAGGAGTTCTTTATTCAGCGATTCCAAGAAAAGTACGCGCTCTACTGAAAAAAAGCCTTCAGGAAAAGTACAAAGTGTCCAAAGATCTTTACCAATCCAGGCTCCAAATTCGAACAAAAGGGGGAAATAAAATATGGCTAGAATCGATGGTAAGTCTCATTGAGGAAAACAACGAAAACAAGCTTATAGCGATTATCAGAGATGTTTCAGTTCAAGTTCAGATAGAAGATAACTTAAAATTATCGCTCAAAAAGGAGCGGGAGTTCAATTCTTTTGTCAGTGATTTCATGAACACCGTTTCGCATGAATTCAAGACTCCACTAGCTACAATAATGTCCAGCCTGGAAATTACGCAGCATTACTTATCTGATTCTTCGGCCAGTCATTCCCTACCTAGAATAGGATATCACTGCAGAAAAATTCAGACTGAAGTTAATAATTTGCATCAGTTAATAGCACATTCCCTAGATTACAACCGATTTGCAAACCAGGGTGCTAAACTAAAAAAAACCAAAGTTTCTTTCAGAGGCTTTATAGAGGATTGTTTAAATAAATATGGTTTGCTGAATAGTATTGAATACACTCCGGAAGTTTCGCATAGTTTTGAGGTCATGCTGGATAAGTTTTTGATTGAAACCAGTTTGGTAAACATCATGACAAATGCTATCAAGTATGGCTCTGATTCTAAGCCTACTTTACGGTTGTTTTTTGAAGATCAGAAATTTGGATTTACAGTTTCAGACCGTGGAATCGGTATCAAAAAAGAAGAATTAGCTTATATTTTTACTCCCTTTTTCAGAGGCTCTAATGTGAGAGGTATCGAGGGAACAGGCTTCGGTCTTGTGGCAGTTAAAAATTTCGTGGAAATTCATGGCGGTACCATCAAAATAGAATCTGATGTGAATATAGGCACTCGTGTAGAAGTGCAAATTCCAATCTAATTTGCTTTTTAATTGACTTATCTTACTTTTTAATGAGCTGTTGTAAGGGAACAGGTATAATATGTTATCCAAATGCATAACGCTGTCATTGTTATTATATAAATCTCTTATAGCTACCAAGTCATTAACTTATTAATGTCTTTTATATATAAAAAAACGATTCCCACTACTTCTTATTTCACCTAGATTCAATTGAATTCTAATTACTTAAGCTAATTGTTATATTCAACTAATTAGCTTCCTGAATTAGATGAATTGAAAGATGAGGAATGGTTTTGTGTTTAAGGGAATTTTATTCTTATTACTATTGATAAGTATCAATAGTTTGCTGAACTATTGCTTAGCCTCAACTCCTGTATATCCTATTACAGCTACTAGAATAAGTAGTGATAGAAGGTGTGTAGAATCAAACTGTAGCTATTATACTGTAGAAAATGCTAATAATGCTAAAGCAGATGATGGATTATATAGTAGGATGTATGCTAACTCTGGTGCAATTGCAGGTTTAGGCAGCTATAAGTCAGTTTTAGATTTAGGGTTTGGACATACTATTCCAGCCAACACTACTACATATATAAGAATTAATGGAGACGAAAGTCTTTTTCAATCTTTATTGGGAGGGAGCCTGGGGGATTTACTTTCTGAAGTTTTGGGATCTGTCTTATTTGGTCAGCAAGAGATAATTATTGAAGCCCGTACATCATCGTACCCAGTATTATCACGCTCAAGTATTGATGGTTTTGACACTAACAGAGTCAGATTAGTGAGTGACGAATCCGGTAACTTTTATGTAGCCATTAAGCCCAATGCTTCCTATGATCGGATCAGAATTACCAATAAAGCTTCCTCTGTTGCAGGCTTTAATAAAACTTATCTGTTGGATGTTTACCATGCTTTCTACTATCCGCCTGATCCCTGTGGAGGGCAGCCAATTTTTACCAGCTATGATGGAAGTGGGATCTCTTTGGAAGTTCTGGAGGCTAATAGTGCTGTGGAATCCTTAAATCTGGCTATTGATAGCGATTTGGATAATACGTTCTCAGAAATATCATTAGGAGTGGTGGGAGTTGCAGGCACTGTGGAGCAAATGATCTATTTCAACTCGCCTGTTCAGCCAGGCAATGAGGTTCTGATTAGTATGGCAACAGGATCTTCCTTACTGGATTTGGGACTTTTGAATCATGTAGAATTAGTGGCTTATAATAATGGATCTGTAGTAAGTGTTACCTCAGCTTCTTCTCTTCTTGAGCTAGATGTGTTGGGATTATTGGCGTCGGGAGAATTTTTCAAGTTTCCTATAAGCAGCGATGTTTCAGCTATTGATCAAATCGGAATAAGGGTATCTTCCTTGGTTGGGGCAGGCTTGCTGGAGGGAAGTTTGAAGATAAGTGGAGTTACAGTGGAACCTGTAAGACCAGAAATTCCCGATGTTCCTGAAGAGGGATTCTACGAAGTTTGTTGTGGACAGACTATTACAGTGACTCCTAATAATACTGCTGGGGGCAATTTGAATTGGTATCGGGTAGAGGCTGATTCTGAGATGTCATTGGGATCATCTGCTACTTATAGCCCACCTATTGATCTTCTTCCTGGAGACTATGAATTTTTAGTAAAATCTACCGGATCGTCATGCTTCTCTGAAAGTGAGCCTTCCAGATTTAAACTTAAAGTAAATCCAATTCCAACTCCTGCAAACTATTCCATTCAGCCATCTGGGGAAATAGGAATAGATGAAGATGGCAAGTATAAGTATGTAGAAGGCATAAACCCTGTCACACTCAATCCAAACTTGATGGAATGGGACGGAGAAGGGGATTTTAAATGGTTTTTGGACGAAAATATGACTATTCCACTTGAAGATGGGGATGTAATAGATGAAGTATTATATGAAGTGGAAGAGGGAGTCCTGACCATGACTGGGTTAAAGTTTAGGGACGAAACAGACCCTTATAAATTTTATCTCAATTGGGTGCCAGAGGATGGGTGCGGACCTAATGAGGTAAAGGAATTGGATCTAAGCTCTATCGTAAGAATACTTAATGTTACTTTACTTGACTTTCAAGCGCATAGCACAAGCGAAGGTAATGTCTTAATTAGTTGGCAGCTAGCGGTCGATAAACCTGACCAAGATTTAGATTTGATTGTTCAGAGAGCGGGAAATGATCTAATTTTTAAAGATATATGGACAGACAGGAAGTCTGAATTCGTAGATTTTAGTTTTTTGGATACTGTCCCTCTGATTGGGGAAAATTATTACAGATTGGAAGTAAGAAACTTTCATGGAGAACCTGAATTCACCTCTGATCTAAGACGAGTCTTTGTTTCGGAGAGGGATAATAAGCCGTTTGTAGTGTTTCCGAATGAGTTCCAAAACTTTTTCTCCATCAGATCATCGGAACTTCACGATAAAAAAATTTCCTACTCACTCTTCACCAGTGAGGGCTCTCTTTTAAGAAGTGGATCAACCAAAATATCTCTTCAGACTTCTATTCTAATCGAAGGATTAGAAGCTCACTCACCCGGAAGATATATTTTACTTATCGAGGAAAATGGCCGGTCATTTATATATCATTTGATCAAAAAATGAAAGCCGCATAAGTAGATGTCAATATTTGGTGTTGGATGATATCTCTATAAATGATCCTTAATTTCCATTAGATAACAGAATGGTACATGAAAATAACAGATTGATAACATGTTATTTCATATGAATAGTAAATATATAATTTAGGTATAGTTAAAGAATTTACAATTGAAATTAAATTTATGAAGCACGGATACTTTTACTATTTTATTGATTTACTTAAAATCTTCTTTAGAAGACAGGTTGATAATTTTTTCTTCCAAAGAATAGATGATGTAAGTTTTATAAGCTTGTTTTTCCAAGAGCTTGAGCTTAATTTTTTATACGATGTAATAATTCATTATAAGGTTCAGCGTGAATTATTCTGTTTGTATTTCAGTCAATTTATTTTATTCCAAAATAATACTGAAGACCGTGCCAAATATAAACTCATTCAGGTAGAAAATAATAATAGAATCTTATGAAGACATTCTGTGGGTTTAATTTATTGATAATTAGTAGTATACGATCTAATTTCTATTTTGGAATATTATTTATATGTATACTCTTTATTCCTTTTCACTATAGTCAGGCTCAGGCGATCAAAACTTTGGCGAATGAAGTGACCTTCACTAGTCCAAATGACAGAATGACTTCTGTAACGGGCTGTGGATTAGGAAATCTGCTTCCATGCTACGGTGCATCAGTTAGCAATCCATCAAATGCTTTAATTGACAATAATCAATTTTCCAGACTTTTCGCAAGCCCAGGTTTAGCCTTGGGATTGGCTTCCTATGATGGTGAACTTGAACTGAAATTTCCGGCAACTTTACCTGCCGAGACATGGTCTTACGTGAGAATAGGAGCAGATCAGAATCTTTTACAGGCTTTATTAGGTGGAAGCCTCGGTGATTTGCTAGGCGATGCTTTAGGAGCAGTACTTTTAGGTAAACAAGAAATTGAGATTCAGGCTAGAAATTCCGGAGGCACCACTGTTTTAGTAAGAAACAGTACGCAAGGATTTGATACAGAAAGGGTCAGATTGGTTCAGAATGGATCTGGAAACTATTATTTAGCAATCAAACCAGCGGCTGCTTACGATCGGATACGAGTGATTAATAGATCTACCTCAGCTGCAGGATTAGGCGTAGAATATACGCTGGGCGTATACAATGCATTTTATCTCTCAGGAGATGATGCGTGTGGCGATTTCAGATTTACTTCGTTTGATGGTGAGGGCATTTCACTTGATTTGTTAGGCGCAGGAGTTGAGGATGCAGAAAATGCGATTGATTCAGATCTGGACACTTATTCCGAGATCAGTATAGGCACATTAGGTGTAGGAGCAGCGATTTACCAGTCGGTTTATTATGAAACCCCATCTTCACCTGAAGACTATTTCAAGGTGAAATTGGGGGTTGCCAATGCAGGAGCTTTGACCGCAGATTTAATCGGAGGCATAGAAATCCGGGCTTATGATGGTTCTGACTTAGTCTATATCCGTAAGCTTTCCGGCGGACTAATAAATGGATTGGACGTTCTTGGTTTGCTTCAAAGTGGAAGTACCGTTACTCTTCCTTTTGGTCCGGGAGTACCATTTGACAGAGTTACTGTAGGATACACATCCGTTGTTTCCTTAAATGCACTTTCTAATTCTCCGATTAGATTATATGATGTGCAGCGTTTCGGAGCTACGTGCCCAGATCCGGATCCAATTCCTTTGCCTACCGCGACAGATCCAATGCTGAGTAATAGTACCTGTGATGCGACGGTATTAGCTTTTGAGAATGCCAATTTCCCACTTAATACAGTAGATGGAAATAACGACACCTATTCCACCCTAAACGCCAGTTCTGGGGTTGCTTTAGGGATTGGAGATTATGAAGGATTTATAGAATTGGGATTCGATTCCCGAGCTGCCGGCACCACTTCCTATGTTAGAATCGATTTTGATGAGGAAGTACTTTTGGGATTGTTGGATGGAACTGCTGGCCAACTTCTGGGCGGAGTAGTAGACAATGTTCTTTTTGGGAATCACTACTTCACGGTAGAGGTTAAGAATAACGGATCGCAGGTTTTGGAAAGCTCTAGCAATAATGGCTTTTTCAATCAGCCGGTCAAAATCGTTCAGGACAAGAACAATTACTATTATGTTGCTGTCACCCCAAGCAGCCCGTATACGAGCATCCGAATTACAGAATCTTTGGGTGCCGTTGCGGGCTTAGGTGAAGTGCGTAGCATGAATGTCTACCATGTTTGTACTTCCACTGGTTTTGAGCCTTGTGAACAGGCTTTTGCTACTTATGCTGAATCGCAAGGCATAAGTTTGGATCTTCTTGGATTGGGAGCAGCAGGTGTAGTCGATGCTGGATTTGCAATTGATGGTGATCCGTCAACGGCATCTGAAATCAGCATTGGGGCTGCGGGACTTGGTTCGGGTATCTATCAATATGTGGATTTCCATTCACTTTCTGCACCTACGGATCACTTCAGAGTGAAACTGGCTATGGAAGGGGAAAATGCCCTGACGGCAGAAGTTCTTGGAAGTATCGTTATCAAGGCATTTGATGGGGATACTGAAGTGTTCTCTCAAGACCTTAGAGACGGGTTGATTTCAGGATTGGATTTATTGGGACTACTTCAAAGTGGTGGTACCCTCAATTTGCCATTTGGACCAGGTCTGGCATTTGATAAAGTTGCTGTAGGAATTGAATCTGTGGTGAGTGCCAATGTGATCCAGAATCCTGTTAAAGTATTCAGTATCGAACGATTTAGTTCGGCTTGTCCAGATCCGGAATTAGCAGATCCACCTCAAACTATCCCTCCGTTTAATACATCAGATTGTGCGGCGGAAGTTGTCGATTGGTCAAATACCAATTTCCCACTGAATGCAGTGGATGGAAATAATGATTCCTACGCCGTATTATCTGCCAGTGCTGGTACAGCTTTGGGGCTTGGGGCTTACAGTAGCCATATTGAATTAAAATATGCCGCACCAGTAGCTGCTGGAGAAACTTCCTATGTCCGCATAGAATTTGAAAATGATGAGTTAAATGCCTTGTTAGGTGGAAGTCTTGGTTCAGATTTGGCGGATCTATTGGGGTCAGTGGCACTTGGTGACCATTATTTCACTGTAACTCCAAAAACTGCCGGAGGAACGGATATTTATACTGCAAGCAGTGCTGCAGGTTTTGGTACCCAGGATGTGAGAGTTGTTCAGGACGAATCAGGTAGATTCTACATTGCCTTTACCGCTGATCAGGCTTACCAATCTGTAAGGATTGATCACTTTTTAACAGCTTTAATAGGAGCAGAAAATACTGCTACCATGCATGTGTTCAGCATGTGTAGAGAGACGGAATTTAATCTTTGTGAGCAAGCGACTTTTACAGATTTTGATGGATCTGGAATTGCTGTTGACCTATTGGATATCACAAAAGGAGGAGTGTTTAACCCTCAAAATGCCATTGACGGAAACAGTTCAAATTATTCTATAATCAATCTTGGAATAGCTGGAATAGGGGCAACTGTTTATCAAAACATTTATTTCAAAACAAAATCTCAGACCACGGACGCACTACGAATCAGAGTGCAACTCAACGAGCCGGGAATATTGAATTTGGATCTTGCAGGTTCATACCGTTTGATTCTTTACAATGGCAACGATGAAGTTTACAATGAATCGCTTCAGGATGCCTTGATAAATAACCTGGATCTACTTGGTCTTCTTAATTCGGGCGGAATTCAGGAGCTTTTGATCGAACCGGGAGTGGTGTATGATCGGGTTAGTTTTGGACTTCAGTCTATTGCTGCAATAAATACCAGTGCACCGATTAGATTGTATGGAATCAGCCGCATTTCTGATGGATGTCCTGATTCTGATTTAGCTGATCCTCCATATTTAAGCCCAGTCTGTGCAGAGGAATTGATAGATGCGTCTTTTGCCGATAATCTGGCAAATCTTTTTGATGGAAACTTTAACAGTTTCGCTACAATCAATTCCAGCGGAGGCGCTTTATTAACTGGAATTGGAGCATACTCCGGGCATTTAACTCTTGGATATGGAGACGGTGTAGTAGTACCGGCAGGAACTACTTCATACATGAGAATAGATACAGATGCAAGCTTACTGGATGCGCTACTTGGTGGTAGTGTAGGCGGAGTTTTGAGCGATTTGTTGAATACCGTTGTCCTTGGAGATCATTATTTCACAGTTTCCGCAAATGACGCTAGTGGGACGCCACTCTTCACCGCTAGCAGCGACAATAGTTTTGTTGGATTTAATGATCAGGTGAAAGTAGTTCAGGATGCGCTTGGTAGATACTATTTGGCTATTACGCCAAATGCAGCTTACAATAGCATTACTATAGAAGATCATACGGATGGAGGATTGTTTGGAGAAGATAATAGCATCAATATCTATGGTCTTTGCTACGATACAGGTGCGGAAGCTTGTGCAACAGGGTTTACTACATCCTTTGATGGTTCTGGGATTACGGTTGATGCAGGCTCGATTGGTAGTTATGGAGTTACCAATGCGGAACGAGCTCTTGATAATAATAACAATGACGATTACTCCGAAATCAGCTTAGGCACCCTAGGTGTAGCCGGTTCTATCCAACAAAATATTCAGTTCAGACAAACGATTCCTGCAGGAGGGGCATTTAAAATCAAACTTGGGGTTGGAGCCGGAGTATTGGATGCAGATGTCTTTGGAAGAATCGAAGTGGTGGGTTACTTGGATGGGGTCGAAGTTTACGATGAGACTCTGGAAAATGCGGTTCTAGGGAATGTGAATCTGGTAGATCTATTTAACAATGGAGCCAATGAAGAAATCCGTATTTCTCCTGGTGTAGCCGTTGATGAAATTGCAGTTCGACTTATTTCATTGGTTTCAGTCACTGCTGTTCCTAATGTACGCTTGTATTATATCCTTCAGGATTGTGAAACTCCTGATTTTCAAGCTTGGGAAAGTTATGTCATTGATGGTGACCCTTCGTTGACTTCTGTTTCAGGTGGTGAAACAATAGTTTATACTATCCATGTGAGAAATACAGGGACTGTTCCTATGACAGATTACCTGATTACTGATGCCATTCCAGCTAATACTACCTATGTAAGTGGAGGTGTTGAAAATGGGGGAGTTGTCACTTTTGAAAATCTGAATATTGCTCCTGGAGAAACAGTCACAGTTAGTTTCACTGTTTTGGTGGATGAAAATCTAACTGATGTAGAATTTATTTCCAATGTAGCACTGGTTAAGTCTCTTCCTGAAGACCCTGGAGTTGAAACATATCCGGCATTGGATAATGAAAACCCAACGGATCCAGATGAGAGTGGAGATACAGGTACGGATATTCCTGTTGATCCTATTTTCTCAGCAGAAATCTGGAAAGCAGTAATGGTAGATGGCGATGCCAATGTCACAGCAGTAAGCGGTAGCGAGACTTTGGTCTATACCATATTTATTAGAAATACTGGTAATCAAGACTTGACAGATCTGTCAATTGCAGATGCACTTCCAAATGGAATTACGTACGTTTCTGGGGGCACTTTAGTGGGGAATGACGTTAACTTCTCATTGCCTGGATTGGCAGTAGGAGCTACTTCTACCGTCGGGTCCTTCACCGCAACAGTAGATGCTGACCTTACTGGAATAGATGAAATCATCAATATTGCAGTTGCCAATTCCGCAGATTTACCAGCTCCAATTGAATCCTATCCTCCGATAGACAACAGTAATCCTACCGAACCGGATACGGCAGCGGATCCTGGGACAGTGTTGGATGTTACGCCTGTTCATGCGATTGATTTTGATAAAATTGGATTGAGTAATAATGCTGATTCTGATGGTAAAGCAATTGTTGGGGATATCATTACTTATACTTTGACAGTCACAAACACTGGCAATAAGTTACTTTCTGATATCTCAGTTGTAGATCAGATCCCGGCAAATACAATTCTAGTTGATAATGGTGGGGGAACTGCAGGTGCTGGAACTCTGACTTTTGATATTGCTTCTTTGGCAGTTGGTGCAATGCAGGAGTTTATTTTTACCGTTCAAGTGGATGCTGTAACAGGATCAGATCCAATCGTAAATAATGCAGAAGCATTTTATACAGATGAAGTTGGAGGAAATGCATCAGAGACAGCTCAGCATTCCATGCCTACAGACTGTACTACAATAGATGCCGATGATATTACTTTGACAGCAGATCAAAGTGTAATCTGTGTTGGAGAGTCGACCATTTTGCATGCGAGTCTAAACGGAATCAGTATTCCAAATGCTGAATTCAGATGGTATCTGGATGCAAGTTTGACAGGAGCGTATTTCGCAGGAGCTGATTACGAAGTGAGCCCTACAGCCTCTACTACTTATTATGTGACGGTGGTAGCAGAAGGTTATTGTTTCAGTACTCCTGCTGCAACAACTTCTATCACAGTCAACGAGCTTCCAGATGTGCCATCTACAAGTTCTGATATTACGATTTCAGAAGGATTTGGAACTGTGCTTACGGCATCCATTGATCCAATGCCAGCAGATGTGGAAATTGTTTGGTATGCGGAAGGTGGAGCAGAATTAGCGACAGGAGAGTCGTATAATACTGGAATCCTTTCAGTTGGAGTCTATACTTATTATGCCGGAACCAGGAATACAGTCACAGGTTGTTTGTCAATCGACACTACGGCTGTAACTGTTACTGTTGAGCCAGTGACGACAGATGGAGATTGTACTGTAGCGAATGCGCAGAATAACGGTACGTATGCTATTTGTGTACTATGTAGTGTAGAAAACCCTGGTAATGCGGTTGATGGTGACATTAATACATATTCAAGATTTGTAGCACCGGTTGCAGTTACTGGGGGAGTTTGGCAGGAATTGATTTTCAATCAGACCGGCGCAGCTGGGGATACAATTGTGATTACTTTGGGAACGGGAGGTTCGCTACTTGACCTCGGTGTATTAAGCGGACTTTCTTTTGAATCCTATAATGGTGCTGCAGCAAATGGAGATGGTGGAGTAGTTGATAATAATTTGGTTAGTTTATCTCTGATTGGAGGCAATAGCAAAGGAGAAGTGAGATTTGTAGCCAGTGGATCCTTCGACAGGGTTAGGATTGAATATACACCATTGCTTGGAGCCTTGGAAAGTGGATGGAGGATTTATCAGGCAGAAATCAATTATCCTGGTCCAACTGCTGTCACAGAAAATGAGGAGGTATGTGAAGGAGATACTGCCACACTTTCAGCAACACCAGCAGCAGGGACTACCCTAAGATGGTATGATGTAGAGACAGGAGGAACTCTTCTTGCCTCTGGAAATAGTTATACTACTCCGGCATTAACACCTGCGGGAATCAAGACTTATTATATAGCCGTGGTGCGTGAGGGTTGTGAGGATCCGGTAAGGATCCCTGTAAATGTTACCGTTAATCCAAGAGCAACTGCCATAGATATTCAAGCAACAGGTGACACCATCTGCGAAGGAGACAGCTTTACACTTTCTGCTATCAGCAACACGGTAACAAATCCGGTATTCAGATTCTACACAAGCCAGGATCTGACCACTGAGATTACGGATTTGACTGTTAGTCCGGCAATGACGACTACTTACTTTGTGACTGTATCCGGTGACGGAGTCTGTGAAAACGCTCCTGGGGATGTAGCGGAAGTAATTGTTACGGTCAATCCAAGAGCAGCTGCCTCAGATATTCAAGCAACAGGTGATACTATCTGTGAAGGAGATAGCTTTACGCTTTCTGCTACCAGCAGCACAGTAACAAATCCAATATTCAGATTCTACACAAGCCAGGATCTGACCACTGAGATTACGGATCTGACTGTCAGTCCTGCAACCACGACGACTTATTATGTAACTGTTTCAGGCGATGGCGTTTGCGAGAATGCTCCAGGTGATGCAGCGGAAGTTACGGTGACTGTTAATCCAAGTGCAACTGCCACAGATATCCAAGCAACAGGTGACACCATCTGCGAAGGAGACAGCTTTACGCTTTCTGCTACCAG